>LV_Brine_h2_0102DRAFT_1000314_pt1 | contig 18218 bp, 17 predicted proteins | sample LakVidmifraction_3_FD_10600 | JGI IMG/M metagenome (IMG submission 10600)
TAGTCACACCTGACCAGCTAGTACCGTATTTATAACTAAACATTTAATAAAAATAAATTAGCCTTTAGGCTAGCGTTAATACGTTATTTTTAGGGTAAAGAGTGTAACAAGCTTGGTTTAAAAGGGCTAGTTTTTGCAAGCACCATCCAAGTAGTTATACCAATTGAATTAAAAACATTGATCGTTCTAACGGACTAAAGTTTCATAATGGCATTAAAATTTTCATATAGAATAACTATACGGTTAAATTTATGCTTAATTATTGAGCTTTTTTACTTGTCGCTATAGTTAATGCCAATTTTATTAAAAATACGAGCATGCTAGCGTATTCAATGGCTTACTAGTCACTTTTAAAATAACTAATATAAAACAATGGTATACATTATTTAACCAGGTTGTTAAGCCATTTTTTTGCGCCGAAATTACTCATTAATTTAATGTTATTGGTATATTCGCGTATTTAATACAAATTGATATTTAACATTCAATACAGAAAATATTGGGGTAGATAAAATAAATTCAAGGAGAAGGGTTGAATTTGCAGATAATGAGGCTATTAATACAGAAGAAGAGATGATAAAAAAGATGTTGAAGGAATTAAGCGAGGATCTAAGCAGGTCACTCGCTTTAGTAGAACAAAATAACAGTCACTCAATAATATCACCGTTGGGCGCTATATTTTTAGCGTGTAAGCCTTTAGGGCCTTGTTCTAATTCGAATGTTACATCTTGACCAGCTTTAAGTGTTTTATAGCCGTCCATTACAATTGTTGAGTAATGAGCGAAAATATCATTCTCGCAGCCGTCTTCTACGATGAAACCGAAACCTTTGGCATTATTGAACCATTTGACTTTACCACAAGCCATACTTCTACATCCTTCTATAAGTTCACTAATTTAGTTAATCTAAACTGTATAATTTGCTAGACTGACTAAGGTTTAATCAATCTATGTTTGACTGTAGTTTATTTAGCCAGTCAGTCAAGTGTTTTGATCTATTAATTAACATTTTATTTATTTTTTTATTCAAGTTTGCTTGAGTTACAAAGACAAGACTATATTTAATTATGAGTGGTATGAAAGATTCAGGTGTTATAGACATCGTTCGCGACAAGGAAAAGCAAAAGCTGCAACCACCGCGAAAATATAAAGTTGTTTTAAATAACGACGATTACACGCCNATGGATTTTGTGATNGAGNTCCTGATGACNTTTTTTAATATGGATAGCGATAGAGCAACCGACGTGATGCTGCAAATTCATCAACAAGGGAAGGGGATCTGNGGCGTATTTAGCTCAGATGTAGCCCATACAAAAGCTGAACAAGTTAACCGNTATTCAAGGGATAACGAGCATCCACTGCTATGTAGTTGTGAGCAGGAATAAATACCAANCGAATGATCTTTCGTTCGATTGTAATGGTATAAAATTATTATCTCTGTAAGGGGTTGCCAATGCTAAATAAAGATTTAGAACTTACTTTGAACAGCGCGTTTCGCGAAGCGCGTACACGCCGTCATGAGTTTATGACGGTAGAACACCTTTTACTTGCGCTTTTGGACAATCCATCTGCTGGGGAAGCGCTAAGTGCCTGTGCAGTAAATGTTGCAGAGTTAAAAACTGAACTACTTGAGTTTATTAACGAAACCACGCCGGTTATTCCAGATTTAGAAGAAGAGCGTGAAACTCAGCCAACTCTTGGTTTTCAACGTGTATTGCAACGTGCTGTTTTTCATGTGCAATCATCGGGTAAAAACGAAGTGACAGGCGTAAATGTGCTGGTGGCTATTTTTTCTGAACAAGAAAGCCAAGCAGTCTATTTACTTAAAAAACACGATATATCACGTCTCGATATTGTTAATTTTATTTCGCATGGCATTGCCAAAGGCGATGATGAATTAGGCGATGACACCGACGATATTCACGAAGATGTACAAGAAGTGCAAAGCGAAGAAGCAAGCAAGCTCGACAGCTTTACCACTAATTTAAACGTACAAGCGCTCGAAGGCCACATTGACCCATTAATAGGGCGCGATAGTGAAGTAGAGCGTACTGTACAGGTGTTGTGTCGTCGTAAAAAGAACAACCCACTATTAGTAGGCGAAGCAGGTGTTGGTAAAACAGCAATTGCAGAAGGCTTAGCGTATCGTATTGTAAATAAGCAAGTACCCGAAGTAATTGCCGATGCAGTTGTTTACTCGCTTGATATGGGCGCATTATTGGCAGGTACTAAGTACCGTGGCGATTTTGAAAAACGCTTTAAAAGCTTACTAAAAGAGTTGCAAGCACAACCGGGTTCTATTTTATTTATTGATGAAATTCATACCATTATTGGTGCCGGCGCGGCATCGGGTGGAGTTATGGATGCATCAAACTTACTTAAGCCGCTACTCTCTAGTGGGCAATTACGCTGTATGGGTTCGACAACTTATAACGAGTATAAAAATATTTTTGAGAAAGACCGTGCTTTGGTACGTCGCTTTCAAAAAATTGATGTGCTTGAGCCGAGTGTTGCCGATACCACTAAAATATTAAATGGTTTAAAAGAGCGTTACGAAGCGCACCATGGCATTCGTTATACGCAAAAAGCATTAAAAGCAGCGGCAGAGCTAAGTGCAAAATATATTAATGAACGCCATTTGCCCGACAAAGCAATTGACGTAATTGATGAGGCCGGTGCAAGCCAACGTTTATTGCCTAGCTCTAAACGTAAAAAAACCATTGGCGTTGCCGATATAGAAAACATTGTGGCTAAAATGGCGCGTATTCCACCGCAAAGTGTGTCATCTAGCGACAAAGAAACGCTAAAAAACTTAGACCGCAATTTAAAAATGTTGGTGTTTGGGCAAGATCAATCTATTGATGCGCTTACATCAGCTATTCGCTTATCGCGCTCTGGTTTAGCCAACGAAGAAAAACCGGTAGGGTCGTTCTTATTTGCAGGCCCAACAGGGGTAGGCAAAACAGAGGTAACTAAACAGCTAGCTAAATGTATGGATGTTGAGTTTATTCGCTTTGATATGTCGGAGTACGTAGAGCGCCATGCAATAAGTCGACTAATTGGTGCGCCACCAGGTTATGTTGGTTTTGAGCAAGGTGGGTTACTCACTGAAGCGGTAATTAAAAACCCGCATGCGGTAGTACTGTTAGATGAGATTGAAAAAGCGCACTCAGATATTTACAACATATTGCTGCAAGTAATGGATCACGGTACATTAACTGATAATAACGGCCGCAAAGCCGATTTTAGAAATGTAGTCGTGGTAATGACCACCAATGCGGGCGTGCAAGAAACAACGCGTGCGTCAATTGGTTTTAGCGAGCAAGACCATACGCACGATGCAATGGGTGAAATTAATAAAGTATTTTCACCAGAATTTAGAAACCGCTTAGATAACATTATTTGGTTTAATCACCTTGATAAAGACGTTATTTTACTTGTGGTTGATAAGTTTATTGTGGAGCTTCAGGCGCAACTGGATAAAAAGTCAGTTAATCTTGANCTAAGTGCTAAAGCACGNGAATGGTTGGCTGACAAAGGTTACGACAAAGCGATGGGGGCACGTCCTATGGCACGTATTATCCAAGAGCAGCTTAAAAAACCATTAGCCAACGAAATACTCTTTGGTGAACTTGTTGAAGGCGGTACGGTTAAAGTATCGGTTAAAGATAAAAAAATTCGCTTTGATTATCAAAGTGATTTAACACCAGCTTAGTTTAATATGCGCTAAATGAGTTAAATAAAAAGGCCTGCTTTTAAAAAGCAGGCCTTTTTTTGTAATGTTTTATAGACAACAAAAAACCCAGCAAGGCTGGGTTTTTTGTTTATTAAATGTAATTGCTAGTTAATATCCATCAATTACATTTAATAAACGCTTAAAGCTAGTGAAGTACTAGCCAAAAACTAAATCTCGTTTACGCACTTACTTAGCGAGCACGGAATACGATACGACCTTTCGATAAATCGTAAGGAGTCATTTCTACCGTTACTTTATCGCCGGTTAAAATACGGATATAGTTTTTGCGCATTTTGCCTGAAATGTGAGCCACAACTACGTGACCATTTTCTAGCTCAACTCGGAACATTGTATTTGGTAAAGTATCAAGGACTGTCCCTTGCATTTCGATTACGTCTTCTTTCGCCATGTTTAGCGTAACACCTCTTTAATAGTTAAACGCTGCAGATTCTGCCCAAAATACGCCAATAAGTAAAGGCGCAGCGGCTATTTTTGCAAATTAAATAGTCAACCACTGGTCTTTGACTTGTTTTTGCGCCGGTAAAAATTGCGTTTTGTAGTTCATTTTAGGACATTCGTCTATTTGGTAGCCCAAGTACACGTAGTGCTTATTTTGTGCTTTAGCAAATATTAGCTGCTGTAAAATCATCACAGTACCCAAACTATACTGCTCATAGTCGGGGTCAAAAAAAGTATAAATAGCTGAAATAGCCTTGTCCATACAATCAGTTACGGCAACCGCAACTAAATTGTCTTGATCCCAAAGTTCTATAAAAGTGATGTTTAACCAACTGCATAATAAAAAACTCTGAAACTGTGTTTTATCAGGAGGATACATACTACCGTCTTGATGGCGCAAACTAATATATTTACTGTACAGCGCGTAGTATTGCGGGCGCTCTTGGTTAGAATATTTAACTTCAAAGCGTGTTTTTGCTTTGTTTAGTTTACGTTTGTGCGATTTTGTCTCAATAAACTCTTGTGCTAATACACGTACAGAGCTACATGCGCTACAAGTTGGGCAGTGCGGGCGGTAAATTTGGTTACCGCTGCGACGAAAACCTAACGCCAGCAAAGACTCAAATTTATCGCTGCTGTAGCAACTTGGATCAAGAATGACCAATAACTGCTCTTGGCGGTTGGGTAAATAACTACAAGCAAACTCTTGGCTTAAACCAGCGCGTGCAGGAATATGTTCATTCATAAATAGCGTTAAGCTCCTGTGGTATCCACATAGCAGGGTCTACTTTATAATTTTGCGCTGCGTGTAGTTTAGCTAAAAATGCAGGGCGTGGGATCACTGTCGCCCCTAATGACATTAAATAGGGGTTTTCGAGCTGACAATCAATAAAATGCGCGTTATGGCGCTTAAGCCAATTAACCAACGCCCACATAGCCAGCTTAGAGCAGTTTGTTTGATGATGAAACATCGACTCGCCACAAAAAACACCATTTTGCATAATGCCATATAAGCCACCTGCAAGCTCTCCCTCGCGCCACACTTCTACACTATGAGCAATGCCTGCGTTATGGGCGTTAATGTACGCAGTGAGCATGTCAGAGGTTATCCACGTACCATCGGTATCAATGCGTTGCTCGCAGCATGCTTCAATCACTTCAATAAAGGCATTATTTATAGTAACGGTGACCGGGTGCTTTTTTAAATGCTTGCGCAGGCTTTTACTAATATGAAAATTATCGAGCTCTACAATGCCGCGCTCACTGGGCGACCACCACATTATTGGCTCGTCTTCGCTAAACCACGGAAATATACCATTATTATAAGCGTTACTTAGCCGCGCTAAACTTAAATCGCCACCAATAGCGAGTAAACCGTCGGGGGAGTCGAGAGCGCACTCTATAGGTGGAAATGCTATATCGGTATTACTTAGCTGGTACAGCTGCTTTTTCATACAATACTTCAATAAAAACGAATAACAAAAGTGTAACTATAATTTAGACATAAAAAAAGGCTGATTTATCAGCCTTTTTCACTAAACACTTAACAGCTTATAGATTATCTAAAAAGCGCTCAGCATCTAATGCTGCCATACAACCTGTTCCGGCTGAAGTAATTGCTTGGCGGTAAATATGATCCGACACATCACCAGCGGCAAATACGCCTGGTACGCTAGTTTGTGTAGCGTTGCCATTAAGGCCCGACTCAACAATTATATAGCCGTCTTTCATCTCTAGTTGGCCAACAAACATATCGGTATTTGGCTTATGGCCAATAGCAATAAATACGCCCGCTAGGTCTAACTCTTCGGTTGTATCAGAGTTTGCATCTTTAATACGCACACCGGTAACGCCCATTTGGTCACCTAATACTTCGTCAAGCGTACGGTTGTAATGCATTACCACATTACCGTTTGCTGCTTTTTCAGCAAGGCGGTCGGCTAGTATTTTTTCACTACGGAAACTATCACGACGGTGAATTACATGCACTTCATCGGCAATGTTAGATAAGTAAAGCGCTTCTTCAACAGCTGTGTTACCGCCGCCAACAACCGCTACTTTTTGTCCTTTATAGAAAAAACCATCACAGGTCGCACACGCAGATACGCCACGGCCTTGAAAATTTGTTTCTGACTCTAAGCCTAGGTACTTAGCAGACGCGCCTGTTGCAATGATTAGTGCGTCACAGGTGTAAGTGCCTTGGTCGCCAGTTAAAGTGAAAGGGCGTTTAGATACGTCTACTTTATTTATGTGATCAAATATAATTTCAGTTTCAAAGCGCTCAGCATGCTCTTTCATACGATCCATTAACGCAGGACCAGTTAAGCCATGCGCATCGCCAGGCCAGTTTTCTACTTCGGTAGTGGTGGTTAATTGGCCACCTTGTTGCATACCAGTAATTAATACCGGGTTTAAATTTGCGCGGGCTGCGTAAACTGCGGCAGTGTAACCAGCGGGGCCTGAGCCTAAAATAAGTAACTTACAATGTTTTGCTTCAGTCATGGTTTTTTCCTAAACGTTTAATTCACTCTGTAATGCGCTCGATTCTAAGAAAAACAAGCAGGAAGTAAACAAAATCCGTGATTAATTTTTTTAACAAATTTTAAAGCTGTGCAATATTGTGTACTTAAAATGGAGTAATTTATGTCTAATAAGTAAAATTAGTTCAATAAACAGACTAATACGCAACAAAACTGCGTTAATTCATGACCGGTTTGATTTTTTTTGATATGTTTTACCTAATTTTGATTTGTCACTGAAAGATTATGTGACCTAAGTGAATAGGCAACTATGTTATTTTGGCAGGAAAAACCCGCATTTGGGTTGACTTCAAAAGACCTTAACGTCTTAACCAATGCGCAAGAGTACCGTACGCAATTGCTACGTTTAATTGCCAACGCAAAAAAACGAATTTATATAACCACGCTTTATTTACAAGATGATGAAGCCGGACGTGAAGTTTTAGAGGCACTGCACCAGGTGTCATTAGCTAACCCAGCGCTTGAAATAAAAGTGCTGGTAGATTTTCATCGCGCGCAACGTGGCCTTATTGGTGCCGAAAAATCTGAGGGGAATGCCAGTTTATATTGTGATTACCTCGAAAAGTTTCAATCGAACGTGCAGGTATACGGTGTACCAGTAAAAGCGAAAGAGTTATTTGGCGTATTGCATTTAAAAGGTTTTGTGATTGACGACACCTTGCTTTATAGCGGCGCGAGTATAAATAATGTGTATTTAGAGTATAACGACCGTTATCGCCTCGATCGTTACTTTTTAGTTACGCAAAACGCATTGTGCGATGCTGTAATAGACTTTATTGAAACAACATTACTTAGCTCAAATGCAGTGCCGCGTATTGATAGCCGCCCGCTGCCAAAGCTTAATGATTTTAGATTAGATCAAAAGCAATTAATGCGTGATTTAAAAACAGCAAGGTATAACAGCGCCGAGCTGCATAATACTCAGTCCTTAGGTATTCGTTTGTTTTTAGGGTTAGGGCGACGCAATAACGAACTTAATCGTTTAATTAAAACCATGTTTGACGCCACCGAGCAAGAGCTAGTGTTGTACACGCCTTACTTTAATTTTCCGGCGCCATTAATGCGCTCATTACGCCGCTTATTAAAACAAGGTAAGCAAGTCACTATTGTAGTAGGCGATAAAACGGCTAACGACTTTTATGTACCGCCTAGCGAGCCATTTAGTAAAATAGGCGCGTTGCCGTATTTATACGAAACTATTTTGCATAAATTTGTTAAAACACAAAAACGCCATATTGATAACGGTAATTTAAACGTTTATCTATGGAAGCACGACAGTAATTCGTTTCATTTAAAAGGCATTTGTTCAGACAGAAAAGTACATTTACTCAGTGGTCATAACCTTAACCCGCGGGCGTGGGGACTAGATGTTGAAAATGGTATTTTAATTGAAGATCCACAACAAACAATAATGCAAGATATTGACAACGAAAAGCAAGAAATTCTGCAGCACTGTCGCCGTTTAACTGGCCCAGATGATTTAGAAACCATGGACGATTATCCGCAAGCGGTTAAAAAGTTACTTGGCCAAGCAAAACGTGTAAAAGTAGATTTTATAATTAAACGTTTTATATAAGTAACCTTATAAAATTTAAAATCTATACAACAAAAAAGCAGCTAATAGCTGCTTTTTTGCTTGCACTAATGTTTACTCTAAAGTTTAAAGCACTCAAGTAAATTAATGCTTGAGTGCTTTACGCTAAATTAAACGTTTTCTAGCGCAGTACGAGGATCAACATATTCCATGTTAAACGCNTNNGCTACTTCTTTGTAAGTTACTTGGCCTTTTATTACGTTTAAGCCTTTTAAGAAGTGAGCGTCGTCAAGCAATGCCTTTTTATAACCTTTGTTTGCAAGGTTAATAATAAACGGCAAGGTTGCATTGTTAAGTGCAAACGTAGAAGTACGTGGCACAGCGCCCGGCATATTAGCAACACAATAGTGAACAACGTCATCAACAATGAACGTAGGATCAGCATGGGTAGTTGCTTTAGAGGTGGCAATACAGCCACCTTGGTCAATGGCAACGTCAACAATTGCAGAGCCTGGTTTCATGGCTTTAATGTGCGCAGCAGTTACTAGTTTAGGTGCAGCTGCACCTGGAATAAGTACACCACCGATTACTAAATCTGCCTCTAGTACGTGTTTTTCAAGTGCGTCGGCAGTTGAGTAAATAGCGCGTACTTTGTTGCCAAACTGTGCGTCTAGTGCGCGTAATACGTCAATGTTACGATCAAGTATTACTACGTTTGCACCTAAACCAACCGCCATAAGTGCAGCGCTACGGCCAACCATACCGCCGCCAATAATAACTACTTTAGCTGGCTCAACGCCCGGTACGCCACCAAGTAACATACCACTGCCTTTATTTATTTTTTCAAGCGCTTGTGCGCCTGCTTGAATAGACATACGACCTGCTACTTCACTCATAGGTGCTAAAAGAGGAAGGCCACCGCGAGAGTCTGTGACTGTTTCGTATGCAATACAAATTGCTTTGCTTTTAACTAGGTCTTCAGTTTGTGGTAAGTCAGGGGCAAGGTGTAAGTAAGTGAAAAGAATTTGATCTTCGCGCAGCATGGCACGCTCAATCGCTTGTGGCTCTTTTACTTTAATTATCATCTCGGCTTTTGCGAATACATCAGCAGGTGTTGCTAAAATTTCAGCACCGGCTTGTACGTAATCGTCGTTAGTAAAGCCAATGCCCATACCCGCATCTGTTTCCACTAATACTTGGTGGCCGTGATTAACGAGCTCACGAACACTAGCAGGAACCATACCTACGCGGTATTCATGGTTTTTAATTTCTTTAGGTACACCTATAATCATAATTTTGCCTTGTTAGAACGGGATAAGTTTTTTCACTATTATATTCATGAGTTGCTAGTGTGTCTTACCTTTTTTTTAACATATTATAGTGATAATATCTGTTTTTGGCTTTTAAACAGAATAATAAACTAGGTGAGTATGCATACACTATTAGATAGAATAGATCGCAAAATATTAGTGGAATTACAACAGGATGGGCGGTTATCTAATGTGGAACTGGCCCGACGAGTTGGCTTAAGTGCGACACCTTGTTTAGAGCGTGTAAAAAAGTTGGAGCGAGAAGGTTATATACTTGGTTACAAGGCTGTGGTTGATCCGGCTAAGCTTGGCCAAGGTTTATCGGTATACGTTGAGGTAACAATTACTAAAACATCGGCAGATGTATTTGACGAATTTAGTGCTGCAGTTAAAAAGCATAACGAAATAATAGAGTGCCATTTAGTATCGGGTAATTTTGACTTTTTACTTAAAACGCGGGTAAACGACATGTCAGAATATCGAGGAGTACTGGGTGATATACTCTTAAAGTTACCCAATGTTAGCGAAAGTCGTACTTATGTAGTAATGGAAGAAGTAAAAGGCGAGGAAGGCGTAATTATTCGCCCCTATGTTGCTTAAGCTGATTTACAATATGTGTGTTATTTATAGGCTAATATAGTAATTTATAATTAGTTTCGCATAATATAAGTTTAAATTATAAAAACTTGTTCATAATCAGGCCATCAAGGTTAAGATAAAGTGCAACAAAATACATTTCCTGCTAAGGTATTCCACTGCTAAGTGAGTGTAAAAAATAATAAAGAGGAATAGGGAATTATGCGCCTAAACGGTGTGCAAAGGCTATTAGAAACAGGGCTGATAATCAGCACTTTTACAGCAATATTTATTTTATGTGCCTTAATCAGCTTTGATCCGGCGGATGCTGCATGGTCGCAAACTAGCTTTAGCGAAGTAAAAAACATTACTGGCGCTGCGGGTGCATGGATTGCTGACATATTATTACTCACTTTTGGCTGGTTGGCTTATTTAGTACCGGCCGCAATTCAGATATTTGGTTATTTACTATTTAAACAACCGCACCGAATTTTACAACTCGACTACACCACCTTAGCATTGCGTGTTATTGGTTTTGCCTTATTTATTACCTCAGCTACCGCTATTAGCAGCATTAATTTTGATGATATTTATAACTTTTCATCAGGCGGGGTAGTGGGCGATGTGATTGAATCGGCAATGATGCCAGCATTTAACTTTACCGGTACTTCAATACTATTATTGTGCTTCTTTTTTGCCGGTTTAACATTATTAACGGGCGTATCGTGGGTTGATTTTGTTGATTATTTAGGTGATTTAATCGTACGTTTTTATCGTTACATAAGCAATTATGTAAAAGGCTGGCTAAACCGAGAGCGTTTAGCGGGTAATGATAATCAGCAAATAGACGCACAATTTGAACCAGACGCCAACGAGCAAGCCGATGAAACAAATACCAAAAAAGTAAATAAACAAAAATCAATTAACAAACCGCAAACGCCATTTAATGAGCCGCAAATTAGCGACGAATTTATGCCGTTTGACGAGCTAGATGATATTCTCGATCAAGAAATTGGCTTTAGCGCCATAGATGACGATCCAATGGATACAGAAGCTGCACTTAATGCACTTGATCAGAGCCCAGTAGTAGAGCCAGAAAAGCCTGTAACTACAGTAGTATCGCCAGCAAGGCCAATGAACAAGCCAAAAGCTGCATATCAGCCGCCGCCAACAGCCAAAGAAAAATTTGAACAATTACTTAATCAAGAGCCGCCACTAGGGCCATTACCATCGCTTGATTTACTCGACAGACCCGACAAAGCTAAAAACCCTATTTCGCAAGAAGAGCTCGATACAGTATCGCGGCTAGTAGAGACAAAACTGCTCGACTTTAACGTACAAGCAAAGGTTGTAGCAGTATACCCAGGGCCAGTTGTAACGCGCTTTGAGCTAGATTTGGCACCCGGTATAAAGGTGTCTAAAATTACCGGTTTAGCAAAAGATTTAGCCCGTTCGCTTTCGGCAATTAGTGTACGTGTGGTTGAGGTTATTCCGGGTAAAACCTATGTAGGCATAGAGCTGCCTAACAAGTATCGCGAAATAGTGCGTTTATCAGAAGTAATAAACGCCCCTAAATTTGAGCAAAACCCATCGCCACTCACCATGGTCTTAGGTAAAGATATTGCCGGGGAGCCGGTATGTGCCGACCTTGGCAAAATGCCGCATTTACTGGTAGCCGGTACTACAGGCTCGGGTAAATCAGTGGGCGTTAATGTGATGATAGTAAGCTTACTGTACAAATCGGGGCCTGATGATGTACGAATGATCATGATTGACCCTAAAATGCTTGAACTTTCGGTATACGAAGGTATTCCGCATTTATTGTGTGAAGTAGTTACCGACATGAAAGAAGCCGCTAATGCACTGCGTTGGTGTGTAGGCGAAATGGAGCGTCGTTATAAGCTAATGTCGGCTTTGGGTGTACGTAACTTAAAAGGTTACAACCAAAAAGTGCTTGAAGCCAAAGAAGCGGGCTATCCAATAATGGACCCATTATTTAAAGACACCGATGGCATGAAAGATGGCCCAGATGAGCTTGGAAAACTACCTAGTATAGTGGTAGTAATTGACGAATTTGCCGACATGATGATGATTGTAGGTAAAAAGGTAGAAGAGCTAATTGCCCGTATTGCGCAAAAAGCACGTGCCGCAGGTATTCATTTAATACTGGCAACACAGCGCCCATCGGTAGACGTAATTACCGGTTTAATTAAAGCAAATATACCAACGCGTATGGCGTTTCAGGTATCGAGTAAAATAGATTCGCGCACTATACTTGACCAACAAGGTGCCGAAAATTTACTAGGTATGGGTGATATGTTGTATTTACCGCCAGGTACAAGTGTTCCTGAGCGTGTGCATGGCGCGTTTGTAGACGACCACGAAGTACACGCAGTAGTAAACGACTGGAAAGCCCGTGCTAAACCAAATTACATAGACGAAATACTTAATGGCGACGCGAACGAGGATATTTTATTACCGGGTGAAGCCAGCGAAAACGCAGATGAAGAAAACGATCCGCTATACGACGAAGCGGTGTCGTTTGTAATTGAAACCGGTAAAGTATCGGTGTCGTCTGTGCAACGTAAATTACGTGTTGGCTATAACCGCGCAGCACGCTTAGTAGAACAAATGGAAACATCGGGTATCGTGAGTTCAGCTGGCCACAATGGCGCTCGCGATGTATTAGTACCTAATGGAGCAAATTAATGAAAAAACTTAACACCTTATTATTAGTACTTGGCAGCTTAGTTGCTACGCCAAGCTTTGCAGACGACAGCCAAGCATTACAAGATCAACTCGCAACGCTAAAAAGCTTTAAAGCGCAGTTCTCGCAAAAAGTAACAGACAAACAAGGCCAAGCAGTAATGCAAGGCGAGGGCACAATTGCCCTGCAACAACCTATGATGATCCGCTGGCAGCAAACCAATCCAGACGATACATTATTTGTATCAAATGGGGATAAAACATATTACTTCGACAGTTTTGCTGAGCAAGTAACTATTATGCAAACTAGCAGCCTTATAGATTCAACGCCGTTTGTGTTACTTACCTCAAAAGACCCAGCGCAGTGGGAAAAATACAGCGTACTGGCTACAAATAGCGGCTTTAGCGTAACGCCAAACAAAGGCGTAGAAAGCCAAGTAGAGCAGCTAGATATAACCTTTGCTGGTAACGAGCAAGGTTTGGCTAAATTAGTGGTAACCGATAATTCAGGGCAGTTATCGTCGTTTACTTTTAATGATGCACAAGTTAATACGCTGCTTGATAAAAGCACCTTTGAATTTACGCCCCCTGAAGGTGTTGAAATAGACGATCAGAGTAACGGTGAGTAACTTAGGATTTAACTTTGGGCCCGATGTACGCCCACTCGCAGCGCGTATGCGCCCAACAACGCTTGATGAATACATTGGTCAGCAGCACTTACTCAGCGCCGATAAACCACTGCATCAGGCAATTGTTGCAGGGCGCTGTCATAGTTTAATACTGTGGGGCCCGCCGGGCGTAGGTAAAACAACGCTCGCGCAAATAATTGCTAATCATGCCGATGCTGCGCTTATTCAAATGTCGGCAGTTACTGCAGGGGTTAAAGACATTCGCGACAGCGTTACGCAGGCGCGCGAAAACCTACAAAGCCGTGGCCAACGCACCTTAATGTTTGTTGACGAAGTACACCGTTTTAATAAATCTCAGCAAGATGCATTTTTACCGCACATAGAAGACGGTACGTTTATATTTGTAGGTGCAACCACCGAAAACCCATCATTTGCACTTAACAACGCTATTTTGTCGCGGGCGCGGGTGTATGTTTTAAAATCGCTTGCCGATACCGATCTATACACAGTAATAGATCGTGCACTCAAACAAGACGAACAATTAAGCCAAAAGCACATAGTAATTGCCGACAACGCTAAAAAAGCACTGTGCCAAGCAAGTGGTGGCGATGCGCGCAAAGTACTTAACTTACTAGAGCAAGCGGTTGATTTAACCACAGAGCAAAACGGCCAATACAAGGTAGACGAGCACGTACTTAGCCAAGTGCTGCCCACACATTTAGCTAAATACGACAAAGGCGGCGATGAGTTTTACGACTTAATATCGGCCTTTCATAAATCGGTACGAGGCAGCTCCCCCGATGGCGCGCTGTACTGGTATTGCCGTATTTTAGCCGGTGGTGGCGACCCATTATATGTAGCAAGGCGCTTACTTGCCATTGCTACAGAAGACATTGGCAACGCCGATCCGCGCGCTATGGAAGTGGCGCTAAACGCATGGGATATTTTTCAGCGAGTAGGCCCAAGCGAAGGTGAGCGCGCTATTGCACAAGCCACACTTTATTTAGCCAGCGCACCTAAAAGTAATGCGGTGTATATGGCGTTTAATCAAGCCAAGGCCGATGCCCAAAACGAGCCAAGTTACCCCGTGCCCGAGCATTTACGTAATGCGCCAACCAACTTAATGAAAGACTTGGGGTATGGCGCTGAGTATCGTTATGCGCATAACGAAGACGGCGCTTTTGCTGCCGGAGAGAAGTATTTACCACCAGAAATGCAAGGTAGGGAGTATTACTTACCGAGCGATCGTGGCCTTGAGCAAAAAATTAAGCAAAAGCTCGATTACCTAAAAGAGCGCGACGCGCAAAGCCCACTTAAACGATACGAAAATGATTAAACTTTATATGATGATCGCCCTTGGCGGAGCCTCAGGAGCGTGTTTACGGTTTTTTATTAGCGAAAGCATGCTAAAACTCCTCGGTAGGGGATTCCCTTTTGGCACGTTGGCGGTTAATATTCTGGGTTCATTGTTGATGGGCATTTTGTACGGTTTACTAGATAAAGATATAATCGCCGAAAGCCCTGCTAAAGCCCTGATCGGGGTTGGCTTTTTAGGTGCGTTAACCACCTTTTCAACATTTTCAATGGATTCGCTGTTGTTATTACAACAAGGTCACTTTATTAAAATGGCCCTCAATATCATCTTAAACGTGATGGTGTGTATTTTTATGGCTTGGCTGGGCCTTCAGCTAGTAATGCAAAAAGGTTAAAAACTAACATGTTAGATTCTAAATTTTTACGTCAAGATATCGAACAAACTGCAGCACGCTTAGCGGCTCGCGGTTACGAACTCGATGTAGCGACGGTCACGGCACTTGAAGAAAAACGCAAAACATTACAAGTAAAAACGCAAGAACTTCAAAGTCAGCGTAATGCAAGCGCAAAAGCAATTGGCCAAGCTAAAGCCAAAGGCGAAGACGCTCAACCGCTACTAGATGCAGTTGCTAACTTAGGTAGCGAGCTAGACGCAGCAAAAGCGCAGCAAGATGTAGTATTAGCCGCAATTAACGACATTGCCTTAGCAATTCCAAACTTGCCAGACGAATCCGTACCTGCAGGTAAAGACGAAGACGACAACGTTGAAATACTAACGTGGGGCACACCTAAAAAGTTTGATTTTGACGTGAAAGATCACGTTGATGTAGGCCAAGACTTAAACGGCTTAGACTTTGAAATGGGCGTTAAAATTAGTGGCGCACGCTTTACTGTAATGCGCGGCCAAGTAGCGCGTATGCACCGTGCATTAACGCAATACATGCTAGACACCCACACAGACAAAAACGGTTACACAGAAATGTACGTACCGTACCTAGTAAATAGCGCAAGTTTATACGGCACTAGCCAATTACCTAAGTTTGCGGGCGATTTATTCCACACGCTAGGCCTTGTAAACGACGATGGCGAACAACAATCAGGCTTTAGCTTAATCCCTACAGCAGAAGTACCACTTACTAACAGTGCACGCGATGAAATTTACGACGAAAGCGATTTGCCAATTCGTTTAACTGCGCACACGCCATGTTTTAGAAGTGAAGCCGGCAGCTATGGTCGCGATACTCGCGGCTTAATTCGCCAGCACCAGTTTGATAAAGTAGAACTTGTACAGCTGGTAAAACCAGAAGACTCAATGGCAACACTTGAAGAGTTAACAGGTCATGCGGAGCAAATACTACAAGAGCTTGAACTACCGTACCGTAAAGTAATTTTATGTATGGGTGATATGGGCTTTGGCTCAGCTAAAACCTACGACTTAGAAGTATGGTTACCAGCGCAAAACACCTACCGCGAAATTTCATCATGTTCAAATATGGTAGATTTTCAGGCGCGTCGTATGCAAGCACGTTTTCGCCGCGAAGGGGCTAAAAAGCCAGAGTTACTACATACACTAAATGGCTCAGGTTTAGCCGTTGGCCGTACACTCGTAGCCATACTAGAAAACTACCAACAAGCCGATGGTTCAGTAGTAGTACCAGAAGTATTACGCCCATATATGGGCGGCCTTGAAGTGATTGGTAAACAATAAAACGTAAACTTTAAGTCAGGTTTTAGGCTTATGAGCTTAAAAAGAAAGCCGCTGTTAATTACAAACAGCGGCTTTTTTATTATAGGTTAAAAGTAAAAAGGTTCAGCTAATATGTAGGGCGTGCTTTAGCACTTTATAGTTCTTTGACAAAGTTATGCGCCTGTCCTTTTTAGTTTCCTTTTTATATGTTACGACTTTTTATCTGTTATGGAGTCAGGTGAATGAGCAATGGCAACTGTATAGCCTTGTTCATAATATAGAAAAGCTGCAAAACACGATGCATTAAGAGGGGTAAGCCCTTTTAACCTCAATAAAGCCACTTAAACACCAGTAATACCTTCTAAAATGCCAATTAAAACAACATCAACCTCCCACTTTATATTCTGCATAAAATACAGTAATCGATTGAACCAAAATAGGAACTCAGCTATGGTTTATTAATCAATAAAAACAAATAAAAAACGAGTTAATCTACAGGCTCGTTATACGTTTTTCAAAAATGGAGTTTTAAAAATGAGTAAAGTATTTCAATTCAAAGTTAAAAATCACACTATTAAAATAGTTAATTCATGGCTTCGAGGTGTGAAGCTCTACGTAGATGGCGATTTTCGAGATCACGACTCAACTTTCCTAGCAATTGGTAAAAAAGCTCTTTTATCAGCAAGCCTTGGAGAAAGTGGTATCCTAGAAATTATTCCAATGTCAGCTTTATTCTCTGTAGAAATGGATGCGTATTTGATTTCAGATAATTCAACTCAGCATGTTTATAGCTCACATAAACGCTTAAGTTTAACAGAACAAAGAACCGCGCAATAAACGTATAACAACACGGCCTGAGGTGGACGACTAGTAAAATTTAGCTATTAATTGCAAATTTTAAAAGTGGTGAGCCCTGCGTTTTAATGCTGATAAATACGTCGATTCATCGTAGGGTGTATTCGTTTTCCAACACCTAAATACAATCCTTATCTATTTAAATGTCAGTGTTCTAAAAGTAAAATAAGACAGGCACAATTTTTTGTATACAAGAATAAATAACAGTTAGCGAAACATTATATTTATAGTTGAGCTCTAGCCACTAATAATTGATTAAATAAGGGGTATTAAAATGGATAAAATGTCAGTTAACATAACGTCTAAACCTTTAGAAACTTACCCGAAAAAACAAATTTTAAAGGTGGTGGCTGATGACGATTCTGAAAAAGAGACAGTGCAAAAGGGAGTGGCTCAAGGTGTTCAAGTTGATATATCTGAAGAGGGGGCGGAAAAAAGTCTGGAAGATAAAAATCAAGCGGCGTTTCGCAAGTTATTAGGTAATGAAGATGTAGATCAAGCATCACAATCTGAAGGTGACCCCCTTGATGAACTAATTGCTGAAATACAAGAGAAGCTTGAAAAACTACTGCAAGAAACTGCATTGTTACGCAGTAAAGATGATGAAGAGTCGCAGGCAAAAGTGAAGGTGCTAGAAGGTGAAATTACCGGGCTTAATATTCAACTTATTGAATTATTAAAACAGAAATTAGAATCGGGTAAAAACTAGGTGTAAAGCTCCTGTAATTACCTTTAATACATTTTTCGGTTACTGCATAACGCGGTAAGTCGGGTTGTTTCTAGTAAACTCATCACTTTTGTCGGATGGCGTGGCTTCGCCACTTATCCGACTTACGTCAAAAGGTAGGTTGGTTAAGCCGAAGGCGCCACCCA
>LV_Brine_h2_0102DRAFT_1000315_pt1 | contig 18193 bp, 14 predicted proteins | sample LakVidmifraction_3_FD_10600 | JGI IMG/M metagenome (IMG submission 10600)
TTTGGACCCACCTGACCCCATGCCGAACTCAGTAGTGAAACGAAACAGCGCCGATGATAGTGTAGCATTTGCTATGTGAAAGTAGGACATTGCCAGGATTTAAATTAAAGAAACCCGTTACAGTAATGTAACGGGTTTTTTGCTTTTTAGAATTTATAAAGTAAGCACAAGCTATTTAAAAAGTGAAAGCGTACTTACTGCTTGCATGCTAAAATTCTGCTTTATATAACCGTGTAATTGAGGTTTCTATTGCCTACTACTGATTATCAACAAGTATTGAATGACATAACCCAAGAGGTAGCTCCTTTATTATCACAAGGTAAAGTGGCCGATTATATTCCGGCGTTGGCAGAGGTTGATCCCGACCAGTTTTCTATTGCTATTTACACCACCTCAGGCGAAACATTTTGCGCGGGTGATTGTACGCAACAATTCACTATTCAATCTGTATCAAAAGTAATGACATTAACGCTAGCATTACAACGTTATGGTGATGAACTATGGCATCGCGTGGGAAAAGAGCCATCAGGAACTGCATTTAATTCGCTTACTCAGTTGGAATTTGAAAAAGGCATACCTCGTAACCCATTTATTAATGCAGGTGCGATTGTAACCTGCGATGCTTTATACAGTCGCTTATCGGCTCCTATGCATACTATGCTTGAAACATTTCGGGCTTTATCGGGGAATAGGTGTATAGCAATAGATAAAAAGGTAGCAAACTCAGAATATGAGTTTAGGCATAGAAATGCGGCTATGGGGCATTTAATGAAGTCATTTGGTAACTTTGAAAATGAAGTGGATGATGTGCTTTGGGCTTACTTTAACTTTTGTGCTATTGAACTAAATTGTATTGAACTGGCAAAAGCGTATAATTTTTTAGCTAATAATGGGATTGATAACACTTCAGGTAAACGGGTGTTACCGAGCCGTCAAACTAAGCAGCTTAACTCTTTACTCTTTACCAGTGGTTTATATGATGCAGCAGGTGACTTTGGTTATAGGGTAGGTATGCCGGGGAAATCTGGGGTGTCTGGTACGGTTTTAGCGGTATTACCTAATAAATTTACTGTTGCGGTATGGTCACCAGGGTTAAACTCTTTTGGCAACTCGGTGGCGGGAATAGCAGCATTAGAGCTGCTATCAAAAAAACTCGACATTTCAATATTTTAAGGAGCTATTGCTCCTTAAAATCTTATTTATCCCAGTAGACTAGTTCGAGGCAATCTTCGCGCTCTGGTAAACCACGAGATAAGCGAGGAGAGTGCTGCACTAATACTTCAAAGCTTGCTCTGTTAGCGTATTTACTTATTTGTGATAATGACGAGTAGGTAATTGCTTTTTGCTGGTGTTTTGCTGAGTTACTGACGTTTATTTTATGATAAACATTGGCAGATAAATCATGTAAAACCGCCGCAAGCGCACAATCACCAGCACCATTGGTGTTTTTGATTGAATCAGGGCCACCCATAAATGGGGCTGTGTGGCTATAGGCTCTAATTGGATCATCACAGTCAGCTTTGCGCATAGCACGTGAGAACTCATAACGATTAAAATCTGGAATTGCACCAGGTAATAATGTGTACTCGGTTTCGCGTTTTAATTGCTCGTCAACGTAACCTGCCATGAATAAGCCTTTTTCACCGGCAGTACAAATTACTAAGTCGACCCAATCAAGCGCTTTATCAGCTGCTAAAAGGGGATCTTCAAAACCAGTAATTGCCAAGCCTTCCTCTTCGTTCATTGCAAGAATATCGACATGCTTTTTAACAAAGTTAGCCCACCAGGTTGGATCTTGTTCAATTAAGAATTTAGTTCCAAGTGTAAGTACCACAGGTACACCAGCATCATTAGCGTATTTAACCGCTTGTATGGTGGCTTCTGTCATGGTTTCTGCGCCTTGAGTGCGCATTAAATAAGCACTGATCACCAACGCGGAAGAATTTTCAATAAGGCTTTTATCGATAGATTCAGGGCGTAAGTGGTTCATTAACCCTGCACTTATAGCAAAGGTTCGCTCACCAGTTTCATCAATTAGTGTAAAGCAGCGACCAATTGGCCCATCTACTGGTTGTAAATAATCTAAATCTACGCGGCTTGAGGTATTACATAAAAAACGATAAGCATAACTGCCTATATTTATGTTTTCACTCATTACGCCCAATAGCACAGATCTGTCATCGGCAAGTACTGAATAGTTGTGCATAGTATTACCAACGGTTCCGCCAGCATACTCGTAGTCAACCATTTCATGTAGCTTTAAACGCTCATATAAGGCGTTAGTGACGTCACTATCTATAACTTGTGACATGCCTCGTTGCAGCTTAAATTCATCAAGGAAAGCTTGATCGACCTTGGCTTCGATATCGACAACAATCTGATCGATTCCGGTAATATAGCTACTGTGTAATCTTTCTGTGGCGTTAAGTTGATTAGTTAGTGGATCTTTGGCTTCCACTGGAAAATAATGTTTATGCCTGCGACGTCCAGGAAATTTCATTTGCTACCCGTATTGTGAGCTAAATAAAAAAAGCGTGAGATTATAGCGCGAATCCCCCCTTAGGAGCCACGATAAACCGTTTTAATTTGTTTTATTTTTGCAATAAATGCCGTAATTACGCACTTTAATTAGCTAACTTGATATAATTCATGCATAAAAAATAATTAAAGTAGCTTCAATGAACGAACCATTTGATGACAACTATTGGATGCAACAAGCGTTAACGTACGCAAAGCAAGCAGAACAACTAGATGAGATCCCTGTTGGTGCCATTCTTGTTAAAGACAATCAGCTTGTTGCTGCAGGGTATAACCGTTCTATTACTGATAATGACCCATCAGCTCATGCTGAAATGATGGCTGTACGTAAAGGCGGTAAAGCACTTAATAATTATCGTTTAATTGATTGCACGCTTTATGTGACCTTAGAGCCATGCTCTATGTGCGCGGGGTTATTAGTGCACAGTAGAATTAAGCGTTTAGTGTTTGGTGCTGCCGATGCTAAAACAGGATCTGCTGGCTCGATTATGAATTTGTTGCAAGAGCCTAAGCTAAATCATCAGGTGGAGGTATTAGGTGGTGTACTAGAGGGGCAGTGCGCTACTATTATATCTGACTTTTTTAAGCGCAGAAGAGCGCAAATTAAGGCAGCCAAAAAGGCTGCTCGTAATAGCAATGAACTTTAACTTGCTGCCATTAAAGCATCTAGCTCTGCCATTTTTTGCATTGCAAACATGCGGCGGCGCCAAATTATTTTTTTATGTAAATTACGCAGCATAACGCGGCGTCGAGTTGCTGTTGAGTTAATTGTTTTTCGTTTGAATCTTTGCGTGCGTTTACGTTTTAGCATGTTTTCTCCTAATGCAATAATGAGAAATGCACAAATTATATCCAAATTACTCAGATGTTTATCATTAATTAATGTGAATATATAATTAACACACATTATTGAACATTTGATGACAAGTAAACAGTTTTTAATTACCCAGGGCGTATTTACTTAGAGTAATGAATTAGTTGTTATTATTATCGTTTGTCAGTTTACTATTTTGCTTCAACCTCATCCCCAATTTTAGGGGCAACTACAGGTGCTTCTGGTTTTTCTTCTATTGCGTTATTTTCATCAAGCCAAACTAGGGCATCGTAATAACGGCGAATATTATCAACATAGCTCACCGCAACATCACCACGAGAATAGCCATAACGCGTTTTTCGGTAGTAACGTTTTTTAATTAGTAATGGTAAGCGCTTTTTAACATCGGCCCACTTATCAGGGCTTGCGCCTTGTTGTTTAGTAATAATCCGTGCGTCGTTTACATGTCCCCAGCCTACATTATACGCAGCAAGTGCGAGCCAGGTTCTGTCTGGTTGTGGAATACGATCAGGGATACGTTTAATTAGTTTACTTAAGTATTTTGCGCCACCGCGAATATTTTGCTCTGGCTCTAACCTATTAGTAACCCCAACCTGCTTAGCTGTATTACGGGTTAGCATCATAATTCCTCGCACCCCAGTTGGGGATTTTGCTCGCGGGTTCCACATAGACTCTTGATAGCTTAATGCTGCGAGTAAACGCCAATCAAGTGTTCCTGCATATTGTTCAAACCATGGTTGGTATTTAGGCAGTGTTTCTTTTATTGCTTCAATATAGGCAAGTGTATTTACGTAGTTAAATTGACGAACGTGACCAAAGTATTTTTCTTCAAGTACATAAAGTTGATTATTTTGTTTTGCTTCACCAAAAAAAGGGACTAATAAAGCATAAAGCGAATCGTCATTTGATTTACGCAGCATCCACGCGATCGGGTCGTTATGCGTAATTGAAAAACCAATACTTAAATTAGGGTGATAACGACGAAATAACGATAACGTATGGGTGTCGGCTAAAGTGTAATCTATTTCGCCATCAATAACGGCTTGTAGTAACTCTTCTTCGTCAAATTCTTCGGTTTCGCTCCAGTTAAGTTCTGGATTGCTTTTTTTTACTTTTTGTAAAGTAAGTGAGTGACTACTTTTAGCTATAACCATGAGATTACCAGTTAAATCATCATAGTCGCGTGGTCGCTCTATACCTTGTTTATACACTAGTTTTTGACTAATGGTTCGGTAGGTAGGGCCAAAACGATATTGTTGTGCACGTGTTTTATTATAGGTAAGGCCTGAGGCAATTAAATCGAGATCACCGCTTTGCAGGCGTGCAAACATGTCTGGTAAATTAAAAAATGGGACTATTTCAAGCTCTACACCTAAATAGTCTGCAAAGGCCTGAGAAAGCTCGTATTCAAAGCCTTGCTCACCTTGTACTGCCTGATAATAGTTACTGGCACTGGCTAATGTACCCACTCTAATTTTGTTTTGCGCTTTTATTTGGGCAAGTTGAGTCGACTGCTCTTGTATATCGCATGCACACAACAGCATAACTAAAGTAATAATTATGATTAGTTTTTCTTTCAACATTGTTTGCCTCTTTAACGCCCTAATCCCCGTTATAACAAAACTTAGCCATTACGTCACTTAGCGTTTAGTTTTATTCGTTTCGAGTGGCTGTAAATAAAGAAAAAAAGTTAATTTTATGAAAAGCGAAATTATGAGTTAAATCTAAGTGCTACTTAGACTATAATGTTGCCCTAAAATATCGTTCAATCCCTAACCCCGGATGAAATTATCTATGTTGATCCTTCGTGGTGCACCAGCACTTTCAGAGTTCAGAGTTAATAAAATTTTAGCGCGTTGCCAACAATCGCAACTTCCTGTCACCAACGTATATGCTGAATATGCGCACTTTGCCGACTTAACATCGCCATTGAGTAGCGCTGAGCAAACCAAGCTTGAAAAACTATTAACCTACGGTCCAACTATTGCTGAGCATACCCCAGCAGGTAAACTTGTATTAGTAACACCTCGCCCTGGCACTATTTCGCCTTGGGCTTCTAAAGCAACCGACATAGCCCATAACTGTGGCTTAAAGCAGGTTCATCGTGTTGAACGCGGTATTGCTTATTATGTTGAAGGTGAGCTAAACGCAGAGCAACTTTTACAAGTAACGGCGTTATTACATGACCGTATGACCGAAGCAACCCATAGCCAGTTTGAAGATGCTGCGCAACTATTTCGCAGTGATGCACCGCGTCAAATGTCATCTGTAGACATTTTAAGTGGTGGGCGAGAAGCGCTTGCAATTGCTAACGTTGAACAAGGTTTTGCCCTTGCAGATGACGAAATAGATTACCTAGTAGAAAACTTTATAAAGTTAGGCCGTAATCCTAACGATATCGAATTGTTTATGTTTGCCCAAGCAAACTCAGAGCATTGTCGTCATAAAATATTTAATGCTGACTGGACAATCGATGGTGAAGAGCAGCCAAAGTCGCTGTTCAAGATGATTAAAAATACTTTTGAGAAAAACCCTGAAAATGTATTGTCGGCATATAAAGACAACGCTGCGGTAATGAAAGGCTCAAAAGCGGGGCGCTTCTTCCCCAATGCGCAAGGTGAATATGCGTATCATCAAGAAGACATCGAAATACTAATGAAAGTTGAAACTCATAATCACCCAACCGCCATAGCGCCATTTTCAGGTGCTGCTACAGGCTCAGGTGGTGAAATACGTGATGAAGGTGCTACTGGCCGTGGTTCTAAGCCTAAAGCTGGTTTAGTTGGCTTTACTGTTTCTAACTTACGTATTCCTGGTTACGAGCAACCGTGGGAAAGTGATTTTGGTAAACCTGGGCGTATTGTTACCGCTTTGGATATTATGACTGAAGGGCCGCTTGGCGGCGCTGCATTTAATAATGAGTTTGGCCGTCCTAATTTGTTAGGTTACTTTCGTACCTATGAAGAGCAAGTGACAAGCCATAATGGCCTTGAGGTACGTGGTTACCACAAACCAATTATGCTTGCCGGTGGTTTAGGTAATATTCGCACAGACCATGTACAAAAAGGTGAAATTCCTGTTGGTGCTAAGCTCATTGCTTTAGGTGGCCCAGCAATGAACATAGGTTTAGGCGGCGGTGCAGCATCAAGCATGGCGTCTGGGCAATCAAATGAAGATTTAGATTTTGCTTCAGTACAACGCGAAAACCCAGAAATGGAACGTCGTTGCCAAGAAGTTATCGACAAATGTTGGCAGCTAGGTGATGAAAACCCAATTGCGTTTATTCACGATGTGGGCGCCGGTGGTTTATCAAACGCATTTCCTGAACTAGTAAATGACGGTGGCCGTGGTGGTAAGTTTCAACTACGCGATATTCCAAATGATGAGCCAGGTATGGCACCACACGAAATTTGGTGTAACGAATCGCAAGAGCGTTATGTACTTGCCGTAGGTGTTGAAGATTTTGACCGTTTTGAAGCTATTTGTAAGCGCGAACGAGCACAGTACGCGGTAATAGGCGAAGCGACTGCTGAGCCACACCTAACGGTTGCCGATAGCCACTTTGATAATAACCCTGTTGATTTACCACTAGACGTATTATTAGGTAAAGCACCTAAAATGCATCGCGATGTAACCTCAAAGCAGGTTGTAGGTAAAGCACTTGATGTTACAAATATTAATGTAGCAGATGCGGCGCAGCGTTTATTGCGCTTACCAACCATTGCAGAAAAAACCTTCCTTATTACAATTGGCGATCGCTCGGTAACAGGCTTAGTAGCGCGCGACCAAATGGTTGGCCCTTGGCAAGTGCCTGTGGCTAACTGTGCTGTAACTGCTGCTACATACGATACTTACCATGGTGAAGCTATGTCGTTGGGCGAGCGCACTCCTGCAGCGCTATTAAATTACGCTGCATCGGCGCGTTTAGCTGTGGCAGAGTCGTTAACAAATATTGCCTGTGCAAATATTGGTAGCCTTGAAAATATTAAGCTTTCGGCTAACTGGATGGCAGCTGCGGGTCACCCTGGTGAAGATGCTGGTTTATATGAAGCAGTAAAAGCCATAGGTGAAGAACTTTGCCCAGCGCTTGGTTTAACAATTCCAGTAGGTAAAGATTCTATGTCGATGAAAACGGCATGGAAAGATGAAGGTGATTCACAAGAGAAATCAGTAACATCACCGCTATCGTTAATTATCACTGCCTTTGGCCGTGTTGACGATGTACGTAAAACAGTGACACCGCAGCTACGTACCGACAAAGGCGAAACATCACTTATTTTAGTTGACTTAGGTGCGGGTAAAAACCGCATGGGCGCATCAAGCTTAGCGCAGGTTTATAAGCAATTAGGTGATATAACGCCTGATGTTGATAGCCCAGAGTTATTAAAAGGCTTTTATAACGCCATGCAAGTATTGGTAGCTGATAGTAAGTTACTTGCTTATCATGACCGTTCAGACGGTGGTTTATTTACCACAGTTGCCGAAATGGCATTTGCTGGCCACACAGGTGTAACTGTTGATATTAATGGCTTAACAGGCAACGACATTGAAGCGCTTTACAACGAAGAGCTTGGCGCTGTTATTCAAGTGGCTAATAGTGATTTAGATGCAGTTAATGCGGTACTTAAAGATCATGGCTTAGCGACAATCAGCCATATTATAGGCACGCTTAATAGCGACGATGCGATTGTATTTAACCGTGGTAAAAATACCGTGCTGAGTAACACGCGTACAGAGCTGCGTACTATGTGGGCAGAAACAACGTATCAAATGCAGGCGCGTCGCGATAACCCTGAGTGCGCTAAGCAAGAGTTTGATGCCAAATTTGATGTTAAAGATCCTGGCTTAAACGTTAAGTTAAACTTTGACTTAAACGAAGATATAGCAGCACCGTATATTGCAACGGGCGCTAAACCACCAATGGCTATTTTACGTGAGCAAGGAGTTAACTCTCATCTAGAAATGGCTGCCGCATTTAATCGTGCTGGTTTTGCTGCCATTGATGTACACATGAGCGATATTCTAGAAGGGCGTTTATCGCTTGAGCAGTTTAAAGGCTTAGTGGCATGTGGTGGTTTCTCTTACGGTGACGTATTAGGTGCAGGCGAAGGGTGGGCTAAGTCGATATTGTTTAACGACATGGCGCGTGAACAGTTCCAAAGCTTTTTCCACCGTGAAGATACCTTTAGTTTAGGTGTGTGTAACGGTTGCCAAATGTTATCTACTTTAAAAGAGTTGATCCCAGGTACTGAGCATTGGCCACGTTTTGTAACGAATAAGTCAGAGCGTTTTGAAGCACGTTTTAGCTTAGTAGAAATACAAGAAAATCCATCGGTATTCTTTAATGGTATGGCTGGTTCGCGTATGCCAATTGCAGTATCGCACGGTGAAGGTCATGCTGAATTTGCAAACGATAACGCAGTTAAAGCAGCATTAGACTCGGGTACTGTAGCGGTTAAGTTTGTAGATAACTACGGTAATCCTACAACGCAATACCCAGCAAACCCAAATGGCTCGCCAGAAGGGATTACAGGTATTACCTCTACCGATGGACGTGCAACAGTAATGATGCCGCATCCTGAGCGCGTATTCCGTGCTGTTGCCAACTCTTGGCACCCAGATGAGTGGCGAGAAGATAGCCCGTGGATGCGTATGTTCCGCAACGCGCGTAAAAATGTAGGTTAATAACCTAACTGCTCAATTTAGGTTCATTTAAGTTGAGTATAATAAAAAGGCTGCCTTGTGCAGCCTTTTTTGTTTATGATTACCTAGAACCTAGAACCTAGCACTAATATTAAGGATAATATGTTTAAGCGTGTGAGTTTAATTATTAGCAGTTTATTACTAAGCATAATTTTGCTTGGTTATATATTTCGTTTGCCATTAGTCCAGTGGGCTGTAACACCGCAATTAGAAAAAGCGGGTATTACACTCAGTTGCTTAGATTTTTCGGTTACAGCTCAATTAAATGTTCATGCCGACAAAGTATGCTTAACTTATCAAAATCAACAATTAGAGCTAATCGACATTACTGTAAATACAAAGCAAGTGATTGTTGAGCATGCAGTATTAAGTATAAATCCACTTCCCAAAAGTAATCAAAGTAGCTCCGCGGCAAAAAAACTTGCTCTCGCGCTGCCAGAAAAACGTCCATTAATTGCTATAAAACAGCTGGTAATAAAGAGTAATGACTTTAACAAGCCACTAAAAATAAATTTAGCAGAGCCGATTTTAAATCAATTTAATATAACAGGCGATATAAACGCTAAAGCAATTTTAGCTAATAATAAACTAACAGGGCAGTTTTCTGTTGATGACTCTCTGTTAAAGCAGCTTATAAATACCGAAAATACAGTCGTTGCAGGTATTAGCTTTAGTACTCAGCAAGTATTTAGCTTTGATGGTATTGAACTGCAGTTAAATGGCGATGTAAACGCACAGTTTGAATATGCTATGGAGCAGTGCCGGCTTGAAGCATTGGCTGATGGTAGGTTAATTATTGGTTTTAATTTAAATAGTAAATTAGTTGAGCTAGATTCGAGTTTGTTAAACAATAAATTAAATTTAACGCCTACGTGTAGCTCACTCATTCCGCCGAGTGATTATGCTGATTTTATAGCTGAGCAAACCCCTTTAAATTGGCAGATTAAACTTCCTAAAGTGATTAGTATTACTAATAACCACCTTACTTTGCCAATGCTAAATATAATTAGCGAAGGAGATAATCAATTTGAAATAACTCTAATGGAGTCAGAGCTTAATTTTACCAACCTTTGGGCGGATTTTAAAAGCATGTTAGCGGTTAGTATAAGTACGCCAGATATTAAAAACATTGAGCTTAATGCAGAATTTAAAAATAACACACTTAAAGGTAATTATACTGTTGCGCTTAATTCACTTCCCGATTTTATTGCCAGTACTAGTAGTAATAAAATTAGCGCTAATAAAGTTAACGCCTCAGGGCAATTTAATTTAATAAATATAGTCGATGGAAAACCAAGTGGTAATGCTACAAGTAGATTAACAGCCGCAAAGGTTGATTTTGCACAACTGAGTGTAGAGCAATACGAAGGTCGCTTAACGGCACAGCTAGATGATGCTTTAAACGCACAAATAACACTAAAAACCCTATTTAAAACGTTAAAATATAACGAATTTAAATTAACAGATATAAGCAATACCATAACTGCTAAAGCAAATTTAACTCATGGTGAATTATTTGCAGACCTTAGTGCTAATACAGTAATAAATAAATTTAATAGCCCTGTTATAAAACTCAATAATATAAAAGTTGCTTCTACAGGATTGCAAAGTCGCGCTCTAAAAGCATCACATCACGTATTTGTAAACGATATTGAATTAGCGGTAAACCATCATATATCGGCAGTGGAACATCCATTTGAAATAGTAGTACCTACACAAAGTATAGTGTTATTAAATACCTTTATTCATCAGTTTGAGCCATTAGCGCAGCTTACACAGGGAACGTTTAATGGCCGAATCAGCGGGGATGTAAATTTACAACATGCCTCGTTTGCAATGGAGTTAAACAACGCAAGTGCGCTTTATAACGATTACCTTGCCAGCGATTTAAGTAGCCAATTTGTTGGCGAATATAATTCAGGGCAGCTTAATGTAAAACCCACTACCTTTAACTTAAATGAACTAAGGGCTGGTGTTGTTATTAAAAACATTAAAGGGAACTGGCAGGTTAAAAACAATAATGCGCGTATGTTTGACATTGCAGGAGCGTTATTTGATGGTGAGTTTAGCCTTGATAAATACTCACTTAATGACCTGCAGCAAGTTGCTAATGTTAAATTTAAAAACATTGATGCCAGTAAACTTATTACACTTGATGAACAGTCGGGGATTACGCTTTCAGGGCGTTTTGCCGGCACTTTGCCAGTGCACTTTAATAACACGGGTATTGAGGTAGTAAATGGCAGTTTAAGTAATCAAGGAACGGGTAAGTTAATTATTACTAATAACGCAGCATTTGATTCAGTTATGCAGCAGCAACAAGAGTTACAGCCTGTATTGGGATTACTTAGAAATCTTGATATACAAAAGCTTAATAGCAGTGTGGCACTTAAAAGTGATGGTTGGCTAAAGCTTGGCGTAAATTTGCAAGGTTATAATAAGCAAGCAGAGCAGCAAGTTAACTTTAATTATAATCATGAAGAAAATATATTTACTTTATTACGCGCATTGCGCTTAAGTGATGAAATTACACAAAAAGTTGAGCAACAATACTCACAAAAAGGAAACTAATGATGAAACAGTCGTTAAGCATAAAAGTACTTATTGTATTTGCAGCAATAAGTGCCCTTGGTGCGTGTACGCACCGAGTAGAGGTAGCTGCTAAAGAGCCTATTACAATTAATTTAAATGTGAAGGTTGATCACGAAATTCGTGTAAAAGTAGATAAAGAACTCGATAATTTATTTAGTGACGACAGTGAGTTATTTTAAGGAGCTAGGATATGAAAGTTAACAACAAATTAAGCATAATTACATTAGTTAGTGCTGTATGTATGTCTTTTTCGGCATGGGCTATTAGTTTAGATGATGCTAAAAGCCAAGGTTTAGTAGGCGAAGATAGCTCAGGCTATTTGGGCTTAGTGGTACAAAATGCAGAGGCTAAAGTGGTCGTTGATACCATTAATGCTAAGCGTAAAGCACAGTATTTAAAATTAGCGCAAAAAAATAACTTGTCACTGTCGCAAGTAGAAGCGTTAGCGGCGGCAAAAACAATCGAAAAAACCCAAAGAGGTCATTTTGTTGAAGTAAATGGTAATTGGGTTAAAAAATAACGAGTTATTTACTGTTATATGCTATTTACTGTTATATATAACCGAGCGCTTTAAGCGCTCGGTTTTTTACACCCTTCGAGTAACTGTTGCCAAAAATCGATACCCTTGCGCCTTGCTAAATTTATATTATGCTCAGGTATAGATTCGGGTTCGTTATAACTCTCAAGTGCTGCACTCATACTTGCTTCGCGAATTAAATGCAAAGTAGGAAAAGGGGAGCGATTAGTATAGTTTGCCGCATCGCTTGCATCGCTATCGGCAAATACATAATCGGGATGAAAATTAGCAATTTGATACTTACCTTCAAAACCTTGGGCTACTAACAGCGCGTTGGCTAAGTCAACCAAGTCTAAAAAGTCTTCAAAGTCGCTAAAGCCGTTATCAAACATAATAAGTGTGGTTTCGCGTGCAGCCTCTCGGTCAAGCTCAATACATTGCTCAAGCATGTCCATTACTGCATCGTCTATGCTGCTTGCAGGGCTTACAAAATAATGAATACAGTTATTTTCTACTTCTTTGCGGGCAAAGGGACAAAAGTTATATTTTACAATAACATTTGAAACCCATTCGCGGGTTTGGCTTATGGCTATGTTGGTCACGGTTTTGGCTCTAAATATTGATTAATAATGTTAAGTGTTTTTTGTATAGCACCTTGGTTATTGGCCACGCATTGCGCTGCTTTTTTACCTAAAGTTTGGCATGCTTTGCTGTTTTGATTTAATGCTATAAGTTGTTGTGTTAGCTCATCAGCATTATCAACCACAATAGCGCCTTTGAGCTTTATAAGCTCAGGGTAAATATGATCAAAGTTATAGGTATGCGCCCCGCTGATAACGCCCACTGAAAATGCAGCTGATTCAAGAGGATTATGGCCACCACGGCGAATTAAACTGCCGCCAATAAAACTCACATTAGCAGCGCCATATAAGTATTGCAGCTCGCCAAGCGTATCTGCTAACAAGACGTTTTCGTTATTATAATTATTATTGCTGCGACGACTAAAACTCAGTGTACTTTGCGTTAGTAAATCTGCAACCTTATCGAACTGTTCAGGATGGCGCGGCGCTATTATGAGTAACGCATTGGGTTGTTTTTCTAATAGATTTTTATGAGCGCTAATTACCTGCTCATGCTCGATAGGGTGAGTGGAGCCTGCAACCCATATAAAGCGCTGCTCTAAATTATAAAGCTGTTTGAGTGCAGTTACCTTAGTTAGTTGCTCTTGGGTAGGTGTAATATCAAATTTTATTGAACCTGTAACTTTACTTTTATGTGGCTCAAGGCCAAGCTCTATAAAGCGTTTGGCGTCAGTTTTATTATGACTGGCTAATACAGTGATAGAGCGCATAATAATATGCGTTAGCTTAGCTACTTTTTGATAACCCTGTTGCGATTTTTCAGACAAGCGAGCGTTTAAAACAAGTACCGGAATATTTCTATTGCGACTACTTGCCATAAGGTTGGGCCACAGTTCAGTTTCTAAAATACACAGGGCTTGTGGCTTTACTCGTTTTAAAAATCGGGCGGTTGCAAATGGAAAGTCCATAGGTAAGTAGCAGCAGGCTACCGTGTTTTTAAACTGCGTAATGATTTGCTCACGACCAGTAGGGGTGTTGCACGTTATAAGTATATTTAATTTAGGGTGCGCTTTTTGTACTGCTTTGATCAGGGGGGTGGCGGCGAGTACCTCACCTACAGATGCACAATGCACTAGCAGCGGCTTATTGTTATTGGCAAATAAAGACTTGTCCACAAAACCAAAGCGCTGTTTAAAGTGCGCTCTATAACCTGGGTTTTTTTTACCGCGTAATACATATAAATAAAATACGATTAGTGGGCTAATAATCATTAATGCGAGTGAATAAAAAATGCGTGCCATACTAAGCTTTTATAAGGGTAAGTCGTCTTAGTTTAACGTGAAAATGATCAATTCTAAACACAGAAAAGATAAAATATGGTTTGTGTTCAGCTGCTACCCGATAAAATAATAATAACGCTATTCAAGTTAGCTCAAAATACCTGTTTCAGTAATATGTATATTGAGGTGATTTGGGTATAGATTTATGGAATAATGAAATTAATTTTTCCTGCCATTTCAATTCCTAGAGGAATTTACCATGTCAATTATCGATTCAGTAGCAACGAGTTACCTTGAGAGTTTAAATCGTCATTTAGCATTATTTGAAACGATGGAGGCTTATCATCAAGAGTCTATGCAATTGTTAGAAGTGTGCCATAGTGCATTACAAGCAGGCGGTAAGGTTGTTTGGCTTGGTAACGGTGGTAGTGCGGCCGATGCACAGCATTTAGCGGCAGAATTTGTAGTGCGTTATAAATTAGAGCGTGGTCCACTTGCATCTATGGCACTTACAACCGATACGTCAATTTTAACTGCGCACAGTAACGACTATCATTTTGACACTGTGTTTGAACGCCAAGTACAAGCCTTATGTAAACCAGAAGATTTAGTTATAGGGTTAACCACATCAGGTACAAGCGCCAATATTAATCTAGCGTTAGCAGCAGCGAATAAAATAGGGGCCTTTACCGTAGCATTAACGGGGCGTGATGGCGGTGAAGTTAAAAATATTGCCAAATTACCTATTATTATTAAAAACGATGAAACAGCGCGAATTCAAGAAGCACACATGTTTATTGGCCATTGGTTATGTGAAGCTATTGATATGGTAGTTGCGGAGCAGCAGTAATGGATTTATCGCTATTAAAAAATTTATCTGCTGCGCGTATTTTGGTGGTTGGCGATGTAATGCTTGACCGTTATTGGTATGGTGATTCAGGGCGTATTTCCCCAGAAGCTCCGGTGCCGGTAGTTAAAGTAAGTAAATTAGAAGACAAAGCCGGTGGCGCAGCAAACGTGGCTAAAAATATAGCCCGATTAGATGGTAAAGTAGGCCTACTTGGCTTAATAGGCGAAGATGAAGGTGGACAGATACTAGAAGGCATTTTAGAAGGTGAAAAAATAAATTCACAGTTAGTAAGTGTATGCGACTTACCGACAATTTCTAAAATGCGAGTGATTAGCCGTCATCAGCAAGTTGTACGGTTAGATCTAGAAGAGACGTTTACAGAGCAACACAGCCAGCTGTTATTAAACCGTTTAGAGCTAGTACTTGATGAGTACGATTTTATAGTATTTTCTGATTACAATAAAGGTTCATTGAGCCTGATTGAAAACATGATAAGCCTAGCTAAAAAAGCAGGGAAAACGGTACTCGTTGATCCTAAGTCGTCTGATTTACATTTATATAGAGGTGCAGACTACATTACACCAAATTTAAATGAGTTTAAATTAGCGGGTGGGCAAACAGACTCAGAAGAGGGCTTGGCAACAAGTGCGCGTAAGCTCATAAGTGACGCAGGCATAAAAGCAATGTTGCTAACGCGTTCAGAGCAAGGAATGTCGTTAATTAGTGCGACTGAAAAATATGATTTTGCCGCGCAAGAGCTTGAAGTCAGTGATGTAACCGGCGCAGGCGATACAGTTATAGCAACTCTAGCCGTGATGCTAGGGGCGGGAATGACACCTAAAAATGCGGTGGAAATTGCTAACTTAGCAGCGGGCATTGCGGTGAGTAAATTAGGTGCGGCCACAGTGTCGCCAGAAGAACTTAGTCGTAAGCTGGGTCAATATTTACATGCCACTGGTGAGCATTATCAAACTCCGTTTGACGATGTGCTGCAGCATATAGAGTTTGCAAAACAAAATGGCGAAACAATTGTATTTACCAATGGCTGCTTTGATATTTTGCATGCTGGGCACGTACGCTATTTAGCACAAGCAAAAGCGCGTGGCGATAGATTAGTGGTGGGGCTAAATAACGATGCGTCTATATCACGATTAAAAGGCGCCGATAGGCCAATTAATCCGCTAGATGAAAGAGCTATGGTATTAAGTGCACTTTCCTCTGTTGATTGGGTTATTCCATTTGGTAGTGCGGATGAAAATGACACACCGGCTAAATTAATTGAGCAAATTAGCCCAGATATTTTAGTTAAAGGTGGCGACTACACGGTTGAACAAATAGCCGGTGCTGAGCATGTACTGCTTCACGGCGGAAAAGTTGAGGTGCTTGAGTTTTTAGATGGTTGCTCAACTTCAAAAGTGATTAGTAAGATTAAGCAGTAATTACGACGGTTATTAATGAATTAAAAAAGGGATGAAAACAGTGTTTTCATCCCTTTTTATTTGCACTTATTATCCTAGTTTAGGATAGCCAAAAATCCCGAATTTAAAAGTTATATTCATATTTAGCAAATGCAGATGTGTCGTTTTCTGCTGCATCGTTATTTGATGCAAAAGCGCCTAGCGTTAAGCGCCCACCCATAGCAAGTTGCCTGTAACGTATTTCAAGCTGTTTACTGTTATAAGCTGTTTTAGTAATGGTATTGCCTAAATCAGGGTTATTAGGGTAGCGATCGCGGTTATCATTGTTGTAATCAACATCGCGTAATTTAACTTGCCAATCATCTCCATTTGAAAGCTGGCCTAGCACAGTTAGTACTAGTGATTGCGCGTCATTATCAAATGTTGAACCTATGGTACGGCCATGGTAGCGGTAACCAGATTTGTAATCTGAATGCTCGTAATAGCAGTTTTCACTGCTTGATTCAGCAGAGCATGTTACGCCCGTATCTATGTACTCTACATTTACTAATACGTTTTGATCATAAATACGATGAGTAGTTTGTACACCAAATAAATAGGCTCTGTCGACAGGTTTAAACTTTGAGCTGGCATCTTCACCAATGGTACTTGCATAAATTGCGTACGGTTGGCTAAATAAAGTGTCAGACCAGCGAATATCTATACCCGCAAGTTGATTACCAATCTTAGATTTTAATTCATCATCACAAGTAGTAGTGCCATCTATACAAGCTGCTTCACCTGTCACTATATCAATAAAGTCACTCGCTGAACTAGGTTGGCCATCGCCAGCCCATTGCGCTGACCAGCTCAGTGCAATTTCTAATTGCTGTAATGGCCTGAAATTAACGCGAGTACTCCACAGTAAAGCATCAGGAATTACACGAGTAGATTCTAACTGAGCCATTTGCGCGGTAAATCCCCATTGGCCTAACCAGCTTAGCCAAGGGGTTTCAAAGGCAGTGCTTTGCTCTCGAGTCACGCTCATTGCAGGCAATGGTTTAGCGTTGCCCGACATTATTAAACTATTATCAACCCCCGGGCCCCAAAACTGCTCTATGGCACCGGCTCTAAAAATCCAGTTACCTAAACGGTAAGCTATATAACTGCCATCAAAGGAGGTGTCATTACAGTCAGTAAGTGCTTGCTCATCTAGCACTATATCGTCTGCAGTTTTCCCAGTAACAAAACACTTTTTGCCATCATTGCGATAATTAACCGCTACTTTAGCGGCAAAACTGTCGCCTAAATAGGCGTAGGCAGCAGATGCTTCTGACTCTTGGGTATTAGTTGCGCCAAAACTGGTGGCAACAATAGTATCTGAACTTGCAAAAGCAGACAGTTGTACACTATGAGAGCCCGTATTTTCAGACTTGTAACGATGTTTTACCCGTAATAAAGCATCTTGCAAGTTTGGCGATAACTGGCCTAGGGGAGTGTTATCTACTTCACTTATAAAGCTCTTCCACATTAGAGGGTAAGTGGTTACCGGGGCTAAAATAACGCCAGCATCGGCTAAAAGTTGAATATCAGCTCTTAACCCATAATCATCTGGTTTTACCCATGGCTCTGCGTTAACCGGCGCGCTCATTGCGCAAAAAAGTGAAGACAATATAAAAATTTTGTTTCGCAAAGTTCAGATCCTTGTGATTTAAATTACCTTAAGTTTAGCAATCAAAGCACTTTATTGCAGTAACTAAATGGGCGCAGTAAGGCTAAAAATAAGATAAAAAGGGTCGCTATCTATCGCTAAAACTATGTGATTGATATACTGAGTGCCAAATCGGAAATTGAGATTGTAATGAGCAAAAAACGACTTTTATTTATTCCTGTATCATCA
>LV_Brine_h2_0102DRAFT_1000321_pt1 | contig 18002 bp, 13 predicted proteins | sample LakVidmifraction_3_FD_10600 | JGI IMG/M metagenome (IMG submission 10600)
GATGAAGATTTTAAAGAAAAGGAAATAGCTCAATATTTTGTAGACAAGTGGTCAAAAATTACTGGTCTTAAAAATAGAGGAGTAAAAAGACTTACTAAAGACGATAGAGGATATGTTGCTGTTTACGTACCTATTGGTAATTGTATTATATTAGAACCATTCTTTGGTACTAATGCAAATGATGTGAAAGCAATGACAGAAAACTACTGGAAGTATTTAGATTTAATTGAAGAACTTAAAACTATATAATGGGAGCATTTTTATTTCAAATAGAAGATGGTGTAGTAGTACCAACAGTAGAAGCTTTGCTTATAAAGCCATTTTGTACTATATGGGAAAGAGATTTGACTGAACATAAGACAGTAGCTAAATTAGAATTCAGTTTTATAGAATTTATGACTTCTAAGAAAGCAAGTAATCCTTATAAAGGATATGACGATACTGTAAGAGCTAAGCATATACTAATTGCTGTACCTGGTTATGATGATCAATGGAAACCAGATGACTTAGTTACAAGTGGTATGGATTTTATAACTAATTTACAAAAGAATGCATCTCCTACATACAATTTTTACACCTCTGCATTTAAAGCAGCTAGGAAGCTACAAGACTTTTTTAACACATTTGATATAAATGAAACTAATGTAAGATCTGGAAATCCAATCTGGAAACCAGCTGACATAACTAGACCTTTGAAAGAAACTCCCGAAATACTTGACACTATGAGAAAACTTGAAAAGAAAGTTGAAGAAGATGTTTATGATAAAGTTATAACCAAAGCAAATAAAGACATCAGTCCATTTGCTGAAAGACCTAATAACTAATGCAAAACGATGATGAAGATCCAATTCCAGAAGACAATACTCCAGTAAGACATTTAAGATGCTATTGTGGTAAGAAAAGAATGGAGACCTCCCAAAAAGGTAATTTGCCAAACTGTATTGGTTGTGAAGAATGTAATTCCACAATGGCTGAAAGTGTAGCAATGTGTAAGCAAGTAGAAGCACACACTTGGGATAAAGTTAATAACGAAAGACAATGTACAACTTGTGGTACTAGAGAATTATCTGATACTCATATTAGAGAGTATGCTACTATTCATAGGAGATATGATGGTAAATGGATTAATAGTAGTGGAGAAATAATGGCTTTGTTGTTAGTAAAGAAGTATAACATAAAAGGTAGATATTTAAGAAATGGTATCTTTGATCCTAGAGATGACATTAGATCATTATTAATAAACGAATAACTAAAGATATGAAAATAGGTAGAGTAGAAGAAGCATTAGTAGCAGGTAAAATGTTAAGAAGAGCTGGATGGCCAGAAGAACATTTTATATTTAGACAAGTACCATCTATTATAGGTAGTCAAATTGTACCAAAAATGCAATCATTACCAGAGGATGTAAAAGGATTTTTTAATAAAACATTTAAAGATCAGGATAAAGATCAAATAGATAATATTTATTATTCTGATCAAGTATGTTATGTGGGTTCTAGTAATAATTTAATAAATTTTGCTTTTCAAGCATCAGATGTATTTACTGATGATTGGCAAGAATTTAAAATCTAATATTATGGGAAATATAAAATCATTTAATCCAGTATTCAAAAGTAAAAGAAACTGGAAACTTAGAAAAGTTTGGTACTGGATAATTACAGCTAATAATGGTAAAATAATTGGTAAGTCAACAGAAACATATCATAACCTTCAAGATTGTATTTATAATATGAAATCAGTTGGTAGATCAATCACTCGTAGCTACAATATAGAATCATAAATGAGTCAACAAAACAGTGTAAGAAATCCTGATGGGATTTGGATAAATAGTCAAGTATTTCGTGAAGCAGGTAACTACTTTATGAAATACGGTAACTACTGTGCTGATCCCTGGGGTTCTCCTGACTGGTACAAATTCTGGACAGAAGAAAAAAGAAGATGTATTGAAGGATATTCTGTTGGTGGTGTGAAAGTTACAGGTCATCATTATTCTTATTTGAATTATGCACAAATTAAAGTACTTGCTTCTACTAAAAGTAAAGCAGCTAAAAAAATCATCAAGTTTCCAGACTTCTGGGATGGTGATTATAATTATTTTTGGGCATTAGAATTGGCAAAAAATGGAGTTATCAATGAAGGTGCTCTAGCTACTACAGTTACACAGAAAGAATACATGGATACTCTTAATAAAGAGGATCAAAAACAAGCTATAATAAAATCTATTAAAGACCTCAACCTAGATATCAAAGTAGATGAGAGAGATATTTATGGTGGAAAACATGTGATTGTAGGTAAATCAAGAAGAAAAGGATACTCTTATAAGAATGGTGCAATATGTGCAAATATTTATAATACTATACCAGATTCACTTACTATAATTGGAGCTTTTGAAAAAAAGTATTTATATCCAAAAGGTACAATGGGTATGACTTCTAATTATATAAACTTCTTAAATAAACATACTGCTTGGGTAATGCCAAGAGATGTTGTAGATAAACAAGATCATAGAAAAGCATCTTACCTTACTACAAGGAATGGTGTGAAAGTAGAAAAAGGATATATGTCAGAAGTAATAGCTTTGACATTTAAAGATAATCCAGATGCTGCAAGGGGAAAAGATAGTGACCTTGTATTATTAGAGGAAGCTGGAGCATTTCCTAATCTAAAAGATAGTTATTATGCTACACAGCCAGGTCTTACAGCTGGAGATTATATTACTGGTCAAATGGTAATATTTGGAACAGGTGGGGATATGGAAGGTGGTACTGCTGATTTTGCTGATATGTTTGAAAGACCTGGTGCATTTGGTCTTATGAGATTTGAAAATATATGGGGAGAAGAAAGTGAAGGTGGTAGTTGTGGTTTCTTTCATCCAGTAAACTGGAACATGGAAGGTTATTATGATGAGCAAGGTAACTCTGATAATTCAGGTGCAAGAGCAGCTGAACTTGCAAATAGACAAGAAATTATAGATAATTCTGGTAATATATCTGATATTCAAAAAAGGGTGCAGGAATATCCACTTAATCCTGCTGAAGCATTTCTTGCCATATCTACAAATAACTTTCCTGTTGTAGAACTTAGAAGACAACTTGAAAGAGTAAAAGCATTAGAACTACACAAGACAATGGCTACTCCAGTTAGACTTGAAGATAAAGGTGATATTGTAAAAGCAGTTCCCATATTAGATGGAAGTGCTAATGTTATATATAAATCAAAACCTGATAATCTTTCCTTTGAAGGTTGTCCAGTAATATTTGAATATCCAGTTGAAGGTACTCCAAGAAATAGCTATAAAATAGGTTATGACCCATATAGGCAAGAAAAGGGTACTTCTCTATCTGCGATATATGTATACAAAACAGTAATTAAAGGTAGCTATAGGAAAAGAATGATTGTAGCTGAATATGTAGGCAGACCACAATCATCTGATGATGTGAACAATATATCATATTTATTTGCTAAATTGTACAATACTAAAACAATGCATGAGAATGAAGTTACTCATGTACAAAACTGGTATAGAAGAAGAAAAAGATTAGCTTATTTAGCAGGTCAGCCTGATAAGGTAATATCTAAAAATATTAAAAATTCTAAAGTTGCTAGAGTTTGGGGATGCCATATGAATGATGGTATGAAAGATGCTGGCGAAAAATATCTTAAAGAATGGCTTATAGACATAGTAGATTTTGATGAACATGGTATAGCTATGACTACTATTGACACTATATATTCTATTGGTTTGTTAGAAGAACTTATTAAGTATAATAGAAAAGGAAACTTTGATAGGGTGATGGCAATGATGCAGGTAATGTTTCAAGAAGAAGAAGAAATGTTAGGTACTGTACATTCTGTTGGACAATCCAGAGTAGATGAAAATGCTAAGCAACTTCAAGACATCATGAGTGGTGCTTATAGAAAAGGCAACTCAGGTGGAAGACCAGTAAGATATGATGAAGATACTAATGAACTCATAACGAAATTATAACTACTTTTGTAAAAACTTCAGCACAATGGTAAAATCAACTCTTAGTATAAGAAAGGATAGACTTAGCATGGGTGAGAAAAATGCTAATGATAAAGCCTGGTATAAAGAAAAGATAAATGAAATAGATACCATGGGTAGTTCTGTTTCATACAACGGTATAACAGAAGAAAAAAGAATGCAAGTTAACTATGACTTGTATAATGGAATTCTGAATAAGACAGATTTTGAATATGTTTGTCAACCATTTGGTTCTGAGATGGGTGAGTTACCAGCTGACATGACAAATAAAGATATTGTATCTGCTAGATGCAAAAAAATGGAAGGAATGGAAATTAAAAGACCATTTCCTTGGAAACCACTAGCTGTCAATAGAGATGCTTCTACCAGAAAAGAAAGAGAAGAATTTGGTAGAATAAAAGAATGGGTTAATGCTGAAGTGATGAGACCTATTAAAATGCAGATTGAACAAAGGATGGCTAAGGAACAGAAAGGACAAGACCTTACTGAGAAAGAGCAAGAACAATTACAAGCACAAATTCAAGAAGAACTTTCTGCAAAAACACCAGATGTTGTAAGAAGGTATATGGAAAGAGAACATCAAGACCCTGCCGAAGTATTAGCTCATCAGATCTTAATGTACTTGATGCAAGAACAAAGACTTCCTGAGAAGTTTCAAAAAGGATGGAAGCATGTTATTTTATCTGCACAAGAAGTATACTTTGTAGGAATCATAAGAGATAAACCACACTTCAAAGTAGTAAATTCTAAAAAGTTTACATCAGATAGATCAGGTAATCATGACTTTATTGAACAAGGAGCATGGGCGAGAGCAGAATACAGATACACTCCAGGAGAAGTAGTAAATATGTTTGGTGATGAATTGACTACTAAGGAAATAGATGACCTTTATGAAAAATTTGAATATTATGCTGAAAGAGGGCATATAGATCATGTACTTAATTGGGATGAAGAAAACAATCCTGATGATGATGATAATAAATTTGTAAGAGTAGTTCACTTTAATTTTAAAGCACCTAGAAGAATAGGTTTTTTAGAATATAGGGATGTTGATGGAAAAGTGCAAAGTGATACTGTAGACGAAAATTATAAACTTAATATAGAAAATGGAGACATCTCTTTAGAATGGGAGTGGTTTGATGAAACTTATGAAGGCTATAAAATTGGTTCAGATATGTACAAAGGATTACAACCTGTACCTGGGCAATTTAAAGATGAAGCTACATTTGATATTTGTAATTTACAATACTATGGAACTATTTATGACAATATGAATTCTGTACCTACTGCACCAATGGATAGAATGAAACCTTTTCAATACTTTCATAATATAGCACTTTATAGGGCTGAGTTACTGATGGCTTCAGATAAAGGTAAAAAATTGTTAATGAACCTTGGAAACATACCTAAAGGGCAAGGTATTGACATGAAAAAATGGATGTATTATTTTGAATCTACTCCTTATGCCTGGTACACCAAAGATGAAGAAGGACAATTTACAGATGCTAATTCTGTAGCAAAGGTAGTTGATATGTCACTTGTATCTGATATTTCTAAGTACATTGAAATAGCTGATTATCTTGAAAAGAAATGTGGTAAAGCAGTAGGACTACCTGATGAACTAGTTGGTCAAATATCACCATCTACTGAAGTAGGTAATGTTAAACAAGCAGCTGAATCTAGTTCTGACATACTAGAACCAATGTTTAACTTACATAACCAAGTAAAAAGAAATGCTTTACAAGCAATGATAGAATGTGCTAAAGTAGCATACTATGAAAAAGATCCAGGAATACTATCTTATATACTTGATGATCTTTCTTATAAACAATTTGAAGTAGATAAAGATTTACTTGATAGTAGTACATTTGGGATATTTGTAGCCAATTCTGGTAAAGCAGATGCAGCATTACAAACTATTCAAACACTTGGTCATGCTGCTATGCAAAATGATAAAGCTGAACTGTCTGATATACTGGCTATACTTAGACAAGATGGTACTCAAGAAGCTGAAGATATACTTAGAGCTTCTGAGAAAAAGAAAGCACAAGAAGCAGCTCAACAAGCTCAACAAGCTCAACAAGCTACCAAAGAACTTAAACAAATGGAAGATGCACAGAAACAAAAAGAGCATGACTGGAAACTTGAAGAAATTACACTTAAAGAAAATTTACAATCTAAAAGAGAACTTCAAAAACAAGCTATGTTATCTATGGGATTCAATGAAGATAAAGATTTAGATAACGATGGAACACCAGATGTAATAGAACTTTACAAACAAGGTGCTGATGTTGATATTAAGAATAGAGAATTAGACATAAAAGAAGACCAACTTGCTCATGATAAAGTAGTAGATAGAGAGGAACTGAAAATCAAAAAGACAGTTGCTAATAAACCTAAGGGTAAGTAAAAGCTATTAATGACAAGTTTCCAACTATTAATTTTTAAAGTTAAACTATATAATAAATAATCTTAAATTTGATCCAATGGCAAAAGATAAAGTAAAACAAGAGACCACAGTTGACAACCTATTTGAAGGATGGGAAGAACCAACTGACGATAATTTCTTTGGAGGAGATGATGTCCTTGTAGATAAATCAGTTGATAATAAAGTTGACGTTGATGTTGATGTAATAGATAATGACGATGATGAAACACAATCTAAAAAAGATTTAGATAATAGTATCAAAGTTATTGATGATGAAGATACTCCTGAAACTAAAAAAGCTGCTAAGGATAAGAAACAACTTGATGATATTCTTAACTTTGACAATGATGATGATGGTGAAGAAGAGGAAGAAGTTATTGATAAAACAAAAGAAAGTAAAACAGTAGCTACACTTAATGATTTGAAAGAGAGAGGTCTTTTGGATTATGAATTAGAAGAGGGTGAAGAACTTACTGATGAAAGAGCACAAGAACTAATTGATGATGGTTATGAAAATAACCTTAATGATAAGATAGGTAAGATGCTTGAAGATCTTCCACCTGTAACTAGGGATTTAGTTAAATATGCTCTTAATGGTGGTAATGAAAGTGAGTTTCTAAAAAAATTATCTACTAATAAATCCGTAGGTCTTTCTGAAAATTTAGATATGGATAATGAAGATAATCAAAAACTGGTAATGTCAACTGATTTGAAAAACCAGGGGTATGATGATGAATATATTGAAGCTCAAATTGACTATTTGAAAGATAGTGGTAAATTAAAATCAATCTCTGCAAAGGCATTTAGCTAAAGTTACTGAAGCTGAAAAAGCTCAAAGAACTTCTGATGTAAAAGCTGCTGAAGCTAATAAAACTGCTCTTAAAGAAAAGAAGAGAGTTTATAGAAAAGATTTAGATACATATTTAAGTAGCTTAGAAAATGTAAAAGGTATTAATCTTTCTAAATCAGATCAAAAGGATTTAGGTTCTTATATGACTGATCAGATAGTAGATACAGGTAATGGGAGAGCAACAGCTTTTCAAAAAGGATTGTTGGATGCTTTGCAGGATAAGGAAAACTCTGTGTTGCTTGCTAAATTAGTTAAAAGTAATTTTGACTTTTCAAGTATAGAGAGAAATGCTACTTCTAAAAAGAGTAAAGACATAAAGAAGGATGTAAGAAGAACTGGAGAAAAGAAAACTAGTACATCTGGGAGTTCACAAAAGTCCAAATCAAAAAGTTTGGCAGAATTTTTTAATTAATAATTAATTTTTAACTTATGGCAACACTTGGTAACAAATTGATTACTAAAGAAGTTGAGTGGCATGCTAACATGACAGAGCAGAGTCACTTGGGTAGAGCATTAATTGCTAAACCAGCGCAGTTACAAGAAAAGATGGATGAACTCTTTTCTGCCAAAAACTATTATTCTGATAACCCATTGTCTTCTGGACTTATGGGAAACAAAAAATCAGAAGAAACTATTGGTGGTACTTCGTGGGAATGGGAATTAAAAGGTGCTACTAGTAGACCTTTAGTAGTTGTAGAAAATGTAGAACCTGCTGGGAATAATACTCCTGGTAAGTACAGAAAAACTTTCAGAATTAAATTGGATGAAAACTGGTATGAGCCAGGAGATGTAATCCATCCTGGTACTTCTAATAAGAAATTCCAATGTAGGATTCAATCTGAAAGAGTTAAACATGGTAATGGATGGATATATACTGTAAGGATGGCAACTGATGATTCAGCTGCATTTATGCCTACAAAATACCTAAGACCAGGGCAACAATGGGGTAAATTATACTCTCAATACGAAGAAGCAGCTGAACAATCTGGTTCTACCCAATTCTCTATGCCAATTGGTATGAGAAATAAAATGGGGAAATATCGTAAAAAGTATAAGGTTACTGATTATGCTTCCACAGAAGTATTAGCAGTAGGTATCCCTGACAGTAAAGGACAGTATCATAAATCTTGGATGAAATTTGCTGAGGTTGAATACTGGATGCAATGGTACAGGGAAGTTGAAAGAGGATATTGGTATTCTCGTTCTGCTGATACTATTCCAGGAGCAAATGGTAGAATGGTGAGAATGGGACCTGGAGTTCAGGAACAATTAGAAGATTCACATGTTCACCGTTATACTCACTTAACTGCAAAGTTGATTGAAGAGTATCTAATGGACATCTTTTATTCTAGGGTTAAACCAGGAAAAGGAAGAGAGATTGTTGGGTATACTGGGGAATATGGAATGATTCAATTCCACAGGGCAATTGAAAGATGGACTCAAAAATCTGGTTTTATTAAAAATACTGAGGTATTTACAAATAAAGTTGGTTCTGATGTTCACAACAATGCTCTTGAAGCTGGATATCAATATGTTAAATACAATATGGCAAATGGTGCTTCTTTGAAGCTTATCCATAATCCATTGTATGATGACAGAGAGATTAACTTTGAAATTGATGAAGTAACTGGTTTCCCTGTGGAATCTCAGAGAATTACTTTTCTTGATTTCACTGGTGAGAATAACAAGTCTAATGTAAAAATCATTAATAAAAAAGATGGTTTTGCTTTCACATACGTTGAAGGTATGTATGGTCCTTATGGTCCTAAGAATGGTGGTTCATCTGCTCATTCTGGTTCATACTATGAAATGCATGTTGAAAAATCATGTGGACTACATATTCACGATGCCACTAAATGTGGAGAATTAATCCTTAGTCGTAACTAATTATCCATAATTAGTTGTATACGTTTATATGATTAAAACTTGTATATTTGTAGAGAAGGGGAAGATTACCTTCCCCTTTTTTATAAATTAAATCTTTATACAAATGATAGTAGAAGTAAGACCTTTACAGACAACAAAATGGCATGGTAAAATTGGAGCAGAAAGCTTCACTAGACCAAAAAAAATTGGAGCACTAGTAGATGGGCAAAGTTTGACCTATGCTACAGGGCTCACAGAGAAAGAAGTAGAAGAATATAGTGCCTACTTTAAAACAGATTTAGGAAATACATATGATCCTAATGAACCACATGTATTTTGGGATTCACCAAGAGGATTAGTTAAATTAGAGAACAACACAATGTTTTTTAATGACAAACAAATTATCAATAAAGTTAAAATTAAAGTGATGAAGGCTTCTAAATATGTAGCTAATTCCATGAAAGAATGGGAAGAAGGACTATGGCCAGAAGCACATCATGTAATATTTGACGAAAATGAACAAGTTGAGAGTAGAGCAGGTAAAATTGCACTTAAACAGAAAGCTATTTTAGAGCAGAATAAATTATCCAAAACAAGAAAACTTCAGATTGTACTTATTGGTACAGGAAAAGATTTGAAGATGCAAAATGATGACTATGTAACTGTGGCATTATCTGACATGATAGATAGTAATCCAGAAGAAACATTGAGATATATTGAGCAAGATAAGACAGAGGTTGCCAACCATGCCCTTGTAATAGAAGCTTTGCAAAAAAATGTTCTAAGAAAAGAAGGTCATAAGATTATGTATATGGATTCTAACCTAGGTGGTGATGAACTAGACGCAGCAAAATATCTTATGGCAGATGTTAACAATGAATTGAAAATTAGATTAATGAAAATAGTATCTGAATAATGAATGTAAAGGAGCAACATTATGATATTAAAAAGAAGCTGAACAAAGTTGATAGTCAGCAGTTTAGGAATTTACTTATTCCTGAATTAGATATAGCTATCAATGAAGCAGTTGAAATATTTATAAAGTTAGTTGCCTTTCCAAGATTTAGAACAGTACTAGGATTTGAAAAATCTCAAAGATCAATTGATGACATTCGTTCATTAGTAGAAAGTGAAGACAATCCAGATAATCTGTTAGCAGTAACAGCTAATCTGGTTGCACTTCCTCTAAATTATATGTTCTACATTTCCTCTTATGCCCTGGTATCAAAAGGAAGTTGTATAAATGTTAAGGTTAGTGTAACTATACCTCAACATGATGATACTTCTAAATTTGATTCTTATTATAAATCATCATTTGAGTGGAGAACATTAAATGCAAAGTTTGATTCACAAGGAATTAGATTTGAAAATGATGGGAGTTTTGAAGTAAACAAACTTGGTTTAAGTTATATCAGACAACCTTTGTATATTCATAATGCTGAAGATTTTAGTGTTACTGGATATACATCTCCATCTGGTACTCAATATGAAGGTGTACAAAGCTGTGAACTTCCTGCACATACACATAGAGAGATAAATGATATAGCTGTTATGTTACTATCTGGAGAATTAAAGAATCCAGGATATGAATATACTGTAGCCAAGTTGAAACTGAATCAATTAAATTAATGTTATGAGTAGAGACAACGTAAAAAGAGTATTGGTAACTTCAGGAAATCAAGCAGTTTTAGCTGCTGCTAGTAAACCTGAAAATTTGGCATTAGGTCAAGTTGGAGTATTTGATGCTGCCACCAATATTAGTATAGCTGCTGCTTCAACACCAAGGGAATTTTATATTTCTGTAGGTATTGATGAAACTGGTACAGGTCTAGTAAGTGGTACTAAGGATTCTGCTGGTCAGGTTATCCAAGCCAAAAATATTAGAGCTTATACCTTTAGACCACACACACCTGCGAGAGCACAGGTACTTCGTATGAAAGGAGTAATTCCTGATAATACTATTGAAGATTATGCTTTCAAATTTGAGTTTAGAAATGCTAAAATTTATAGGCATCAAGGAACTAATCAGTTTACTCAAACCTATGCAATACTAAATCAAAAGTACACACCAGAAGCATTCATGGATGAAGTGGTTGCTACTGTAAATGCTAATGATCAAGGACTTGTAGTTGCTTCTAAAGTAGTAGTGACTACCAAAGCATTCACTGTAGCTACAAACGCTACTTCTAAAGAGTATGCTAGTGGAGATGATGTAACTGTTCCTGGAGATATAGTAATTGTAAGAGCTGATGGTGGATTTGTTGCCCAAGTTGATTTTACATCAATTTCTTTAGCTGCAAACAAAACTACTAATTTGAACTTATCATACTATGATTTACGTCAGACAGTGATAATTGGATCATTAGTAGAAGGGTTCACACTGGCTGCGAGTATTGTAGAGACTGTTGAAGTTAGATTTGAAGAAGGTGATGGAAATCAAATTCGTCAATCTGAATTTCATGAAACAGGATTAGCTGATCCTTATGTTCTTTCTGATAGTACTGGTACTGCGAGAGTATTACCTTATAATGCTGTTGGTGGAACTAAGTATGACAGAATCTGTTTTGAGTATGATCAATTTTCTGTTGCTGGATGGCAAGAACATTTGAATAATTTACTTACTGAGATTGCAATTCCTGCAACAGATACTGTTACAAGAGGAGCATTAATTGCTATCTTAGATGCCCAGGCAACACCACAAGGCTTTGATGCTCTTGCTGATGATGCTGCTGGAGCTAGTGTTGATCCTGCTGTAGTTGAACCTACAGAAGATGAAACAGCTGCTACAGATGGAATAGCATAAGTAAATTAATTTAAATTAGATATCAATGCCAGTTAACTATAGTATTACTAAGTTTAAAGACACTTACCAAATTACTAACAATGATATTGTAAGTATTACAGTAAGTACTCTTATTTCACAAGAAGGTTGTTTAACTTTCCTTGAAATAAAAACACCAGTTGTAATTGAAGCTGGTCTTACTAAAACATTTAGTTTGGCGTATGATGGAGAATATAGATTAAATTTATTAGATGAAAATGGTGGAGCAACTTCAATTAAGTTGCTTCACTATTTATCTTTAGAAAAAAGTATTGTAGCTGGTATACAATATATATTATGTGATTGTGCTGAAAATGCTGAATGTGCTGAATGCAAAGGAGACTATGGCACACATCAACTATCAACAATGCTTAAAATATTTTCTTATCAAAGACTTACTCACCCAAAGCATCTTGCTTTTATTGAAACAATCTTTGAATCATTACAATGTTCAGTAAGAGAGCTAACACAGACTTTACTTACAGATGAACAAACTACAGATCAAATTACATATATTGACTTAGTTAAAGAAATTATGTCTTTTTATTATTTAGCTTTCTATCACTCAGAATTAAAAGGAGCTAATCAATTAGAGATAGATTATATAAATAGTAAATATAATTACACAGCAATATCACAATGTATAGATGCTGTACTACTTAATGATGTACAAACTAAAATAAATAACATGGCAACATACACAGTTATTTCAGGAGCATATGTGAATCAACCACCAGTAGTAGGTGACTTTACTATTGAAAGACCTAATAGGGTTGTTAGTGTTGCATCTTTAGATCAATTTACATCACTTACTACTCCACCTTATAGTGATCCAGAAGGTGATCCTGTAGATGCTTTAAGAGTAGATTCTATTCCTGGAACTAATTTAGGTAAGTATCAGTATGATAATGTAGATATTACAGTAGGCTTAATTGTACCTGCTGCACATATTATTGCTGGTAGATTAGTGCACATAGGGGCAGATATAGATACTGCGGTAAATGATTATTTTGGATTTTCATTAAGAGATATTGGTTCAATGACATGGGTATCATAATCAGAATATATGGCTATATACAAGATTACAACTCCAGCGAAAGTAAATACGGCAGCATCTGTTGTAGGAGATTATAAACTATTTTTACCTAATAGAGTAAATCAAACATTGACTACTGCAATGTTTACTACTCTAACAAAACCTGTATATAAAGATCCAGATAATGATAATGCTTCTTATATAAAAATACTATCCCTCCCTATTACCCCTGGTACAGTGCAATTTAATGGCATCAATGTGACTATAGGACTTGAGATATCAGTTACTGATATTAATTCTGGTCTACTATTGTATAACGCACCCAACCAAAATAGTCTGGCAAGTAATCAATTCATATTCACTATAAAAGATAGTGGTAGTAATACTTATTCATCAGACACAGGAATATTTACCATTTTTTCAGCTAAAGTAGTTGTAGCTACAAATCATCCACCTACTGTAAATGATAACTTATCTTTATTAAACTCAGAACAATATCAATTTGTATTAACTGATTTTATAAATAATTTTACAGATTTTGATGGTGATTCATATGAACTTGTAACTGTAGTAAATTTACCAGCAATAGGAATAATCTTATACAATAATTTACCAATAAGTATTGGATTTGAATTTAACCTGGCAGATATAGGAAACTTAACTTTTGAAATGCCCAATAATACTATCTTATCAAGTGATGGTTATTGTCAATATCCTGACAATGTAGATACTATTATAAGCAGTTATACAAATCAAGGTTATATTGCTGATCTTACTCAAAAAGGAATACTTAAATTTGTAAAAGAAGTAAGTAATAGTCTTCCAAATAATACAGATATATACGCATTTTTTGATGCTACTTCTATGAAAATAACTAATGCTCAATCTGCACAGACAGCATTAAACGCATGGTATATTGATTTTAAAAACACTAATCCTTTATTTACAGGTAGTCTATACATACTTCCAGTAATGAAAGAAAATTGGTTAGGTTTTCCAACTGATATAATAAGAGGTTCTTTAGCAGCAGTAGGTAATAACTGGGATAGACCAGCAGATGATTATATGGCTTTTGCTCAAATACCACCTAACTTCGATATAGATACCAATAATGTAAATCCTCTTTGGACAGCTCCTACCGAAGTATTAATGCTTGCCTTTATAGATGAAGTTGACACTGGATCACACGTAAATGGTACAGCCTATCATAGAGATAGAAATGGATATGGTTTTGAAGAACAACCAAGTGCTCAATATTTATCTGATTATAAAGATTTTAGAGATAATTATACACAGTTTGCATTCTTTAAAGCATTATTCTATCCTATACCTGACATAGACGCTGGTAGTTATAACAATACTTATAACGCATGTGTTCTCCAAGGTTTTGCAGCTATAGAAGGTGGAGCTACTTATAAGCTTGCTGAGATAGAAAATCTTGGAGTAACATATGCAGCAGAAAGAAGATTTGACAGACATCTTGATCCTAGCAATTCATACTATACTGGAACTGATTCTTATGTGGCAAATCCTTATTCAGAAGAAGCACACACACCAGTACCCAATAGTATATATGAGTTACAAGGATTAAATGATTTTGGATGGGTAGGTATATATGATAAAGATCAACCAGCAAGTAATGCATTTTCAGTACAAGTATTTACAGATGATTTAAATTCTTATTTGCAAGGAAGTACTGAAAGTTTTACAGATATTAAATTTGTACAAGGTGTATGTTCGTTATTACAAGAAATTTGTTTTGATTTTAAAACTAGTGATAACAGTATTGACAATTTATATAGTAATGTAGCTACCTTTTGCTTTGATATAAATGGACAAGTTGGTAATAGTGGTTCAACAGGCAATGCACCTACAGTATCTGATAATAGTTCAATGCTTAGAACAAATGTGTTTAATTTTAGCTCATTATCATTTGTAAAAAACTTTGCAGACACTGATGGAAACCAGGCAAATGAAGTAACTATTAAAAGTTTACCAAGATTAGGTACACTAAAATTACTAGGTAATGATGTTGTTATTGGAAACAAGTTTATTAATGTAAATGCTGGTTTACTAGAATATCATTTAAAAGATGACTTAGTAGTAGATAATGGTATTGTATATCAATTTACTGCTTCTGTAGATTCAATCATTGCTTTATATGAAAATGCTGGTTATAGACTAGATACTACTACTAATGGTGAACTTATATTCATAAAAGGAACATCAACTGTTACTATAAAAGGAGTTATAATATCGTCAACAATTAATTTCTTATTTACTATTAATGATAATAGCTCAGGTAAACTAGAAAGTAATCAAGCTACATACACTCTTATACCTGAAGGTAAAATAAATATACCTACAAATACAGCAGAAAATCAAGCACCTACTGTAGGAGACAATGTAGTAAATACTCAATATGATTATATAACAACATTATATAGATGGGTGTTTACAGATACTCAACCAAGATTCTCTGATCCAGAAGGTGATCAACCTTTTAAATTAAAAATTCTTTCTTTACCTGAAAATGGTGTACTTTTGTATGACAGTGTTCCTGTAATCATAGGTCAAATATTTGATTTCATAGATGATATAGATACTGGTAGATTAGTATTTGATCCTGATGACACTAAAGAATATTATTATGAAATTACATTTGATTTTACTATAAGTGATACTGTATCTAAAAAGTTTGCATAATGGCTGGAACAATAACAATAAAAGTTAATCAGAACATTCAAACCATACTTGATCAAAAAGTTGATAAAAGTGGTAATTCGATAGATACTGGTCAATCTTTAAGAACTAGTATAGATGCAAATGGTCTTGAAATAACTAGACTTTCTGGATTATGTATTGAACTTAACCCTATTACTAATATAGTATCACTTACTGATGGTAATGATGCTGTATTATGTACCATGAACTTATCTAATTTCAGAGGAGTTATAGGTAAGACAACTGCTGCTAACTTCCCTAGTACAGGTGTATTACAAACATTATATATAGATGAAACTGAAGATGAAATATATATATGGGATGCTCAAACACTTGCTTATAAAAATACTGCCAATCTTACAAGTCAACAAATATTAGATGCTTTAGGATATACTCCAGCCAATGAAGCAACAGTAACTTCTAACTTAGCATTAAAAGTTGATAAGGTAACAGGGAAATCACTTATTGCTGATACTGAAATAGCTCGTTTAGCTGATTTGCAAAATAATTTTAAAGGAAAATTTACAACTACAGCGCAATTTCCTCCTTCAGGTATACCAGGTAACTATGTCCAATTAGATGAAGGAGCAGCATTCCCTCTTAAAAATTATAATTGGGATGTAGAAGACGGTTGGGTAGTGGGTTCTACTGCTGGAACAGGAGCTACTAATACTGATGAATTAATAGAAGGCTCAAGTAATTTATATTTTACTGGAGCTAGAGTATTATCTACAATTTTATCAGGACTATCATTAGCAACAGGAGGAGCAGTAGTTTCTACTGACACAGTGCTTGTAGCTATCGGTAAAATTGAAAAGAAAATTATAGATGGATTTACGGCAACTAATATTCGTTCTATTTTAGGTATAACAACTTTATCTGGTTCAAACACAGGTGATCAAGATTTAAGTGGCAAAGAACCCCTAAACGTTCCCCCTATTGCAGATACTAAAGTAAAGGTGTACAACTTAGATGGAAGTGTTACCTATGAAGATTATGGGGGTGGTGGAGTTACAACAAATCAGTATAAAATACTCAATGTTCTTGACAACGGAGTTGTGCAGGATGGAACAGATCAAAGTGCAAATGTATTGGCTTTGATAGCCTCAAACACGGTTTTGTACTTTCCCATTGGAACTTACAATTTTACCCTACCTGTTTTTTTACCATCAACATTGACTAATTTTAAAATGATAGGAGATTCTGGAACTATATTAAGCACCACGCAAGGACGTCTTATTGATGGTGCTTCAAGGGGCGGTATATTTTCATATACCAATCTATGTTTTGAAGGTATAAAATTTGAAAGTACTGCGACTACAATTAACCCTGTTTATGGTGCTCATTTAGTTTATTTTAATGATAGTACTATTAATAATGTCGATTTTAACCACTGCAAATTTACCTCCCCAAATGTCGCTTCAAATGGAGTACAGATTGTAAATCAAAATTTATATACTTCAGATAATATTCATTTTTATAATTGTGATTTTAGTGAACTAGGTAGAATGGGGATCGAGTTTATAAATCACAATACTACCGTGGTTATTTCTCGATATTCAAATATTACAGTCGATAAATGTTTATTTTATAATTGTGGAATTATTGAATTTGGTATGGGCGTTTCTTTTTCAGGTCCAGGAGATTATGTTAGGGTCACAAATAATTATTTTAATAATTGTACTACTGTTGCAACGGAAATTNTAGGACCAAGTAACTCTTATNTAGAAAATAACATTTATGAAGGCAATTTTGCTGATATTAGGTTAGGTACTGGTTTCCTGTTTCCAAGCATAATTGTTGATAATATTACCGTTGGGGGCAATAAAGTAATAGGTATTTCAGGGGAAGGATCTGCATTTAAAAATGTTGATGGATTAGTGCTAAGAGATAATAATTTTACAAAATACATTTTTTTAGATAATGTAAAAAATGTAAAAATATTTGGTGGTGAAGTAATAACAAACGACTTCGGTGTTTATAGATTTAATGCTTGTGATAATGTTCGATTTTATAATTCTAAGATATTCCAACTTTCAGGTTATGGTAGATTATTTTTTGTAGATGATGATTCATTTAGAGATATTAAGTTTTATAACTGCGAGTTTCATTTGGGTACAGGTACTATCATAGCTGGTAATAATAGTGGGGCATCAATATACTTGCCAATATTTTATAATGTAGATTTATATTATAATAACTACGAATGGAATCCAGCACCAAATACTTTCTGGAAAACCTTAAACACATTTGAAAAACTAGACCTAAGAG
>LV_Brine_h2_0102DRAFT_1000324_pt1 | contig 17847 bp, 10 predicted proteins | sample LakVidmifraction_3_FD_10600 | JGI IMG/M metagenome (IMG submission 10600)
TCATAACTTTTCTCTATCTCCTGCCTTTGAGGTTGCACGTCCATTTGAGCTGCCATGTCATTGTAACCATACCTAACCCGTCCGTTTATTGCCAGTTGAGCCCTATCCTGCTCGGACATGCCCATTTGAAGGAACGCTTGCCACTCTGGTTGAGAGAGTTGCGAAACTTCCCTATTTATCATCCTGCCTGGGTTGTTGGGGTCTGGTATCTTAACGGGGCTTTTTGGATAAAGGTCTTTTATTTCCTTTGCCCTTTTGAACATCTTACTATCTACATCAATATAGTCTGTGTAGTTGAAACTGTTTACGTTGTCATTCTCCCCTTGCATATAACCTTCAAAACCAGACTGTATCATGGCGTCCTGATAGTTTATCTGACTGAAGCTGCCATCACCTTTAGCCTGTTTTTCCTGCATCTGAGTCTGAAAACCTTTGTACTTTTGAGCTATACCAGCGTTTTTAAGTACATCTTTATCTATGGCGGAAGATATATACATCTGAAGTTCTGACCCAACAAGTCCGTTTGAGAAGTCTATGTTGTCACTGTCATCAACAGTTTGAAGTACGTTTTTAAGGTTGTTGTACAGGTGCATCTTGTCCTGATCTCTCAAAAGGTCTATGCTTGCAACGCTCTGAATGGCTCCCGCCACCTGCATCATGTTTTGCTTGTACTTAGCATCCTTGAGCTTTAAGGTTTTTTCAAGACGGTCATTATCAATGGGATCGACGTAATTTGCATATTGTGCTGGTACAGATTGATAATTTGCCATTATTTTGTTATATTTATCAATTCGTTTATATTTAAGATATGCTCTACGGGGTTTACACTAAGACACTCAGTGTAACCTCCAAATAAAAATTTAGGTGTATAAGAGTATTCCGAAAGTGTGTCTAGTATTTTATTTTCTATTTTTATAGCCTGATATAAGTTTGTTTCTATGGTCATAAGTAACTCTGATTCATAATCTGCAAAAGTATTTGATCTCATGGTTACTTTTCTTCTAGTTAACCCCACTTTAAAAAAATTCTCATTCCCTTTGAGTAGTCTTAATATATACACTTTTGTTTTTATTTTCAAATACTCTTTTTTCTTTCTTTCTGCTACTTTAAGATTGCCAAATATTCCCCTAACTGCCTCTTTAGCGCATTTTGCACACCCAGTTTTGTGATCTGTTATGTGGTATTTTACTTTTTTAGAGAAATCTCCGTGTTTTTTACATATTAGAGTTACATAATCAGTTGCAGTTTTTATATTTTTGACTTTTGAATAACAATATTTGTCCCCATGTATCTCTTTAGCCACTCTTATAAAGTATTCAGTTTTATCTAAATAGTGATTGAAGATGACATCAACACATTTGTAAGCATCGTTAGCACGTATGAATCTTACTTTGCCAAGTTCACCTTCTAGTATAACAGGTGCCTTAGTACTGGTAAATTCAGAAACTAGCTTAAAGTTATTGTATATATTAGGGTTTTTCTCTTTTAAGTTATTTAAAAAATATTCATTTTTATTAATAAAGCATTTGCTTGTTATTATGCCTTTTGAGTTTTTAGCTAAAATGTCTGCTATTTTAATTTTTATTAGCCCCATGTCTGTCTTAAATAAGTGGCGCTTCGCATACCCTTTAAACTCTTCTAGTAATTCAAGACTATCAGAGTGTGGGCTAAGTTTTATTAACTCTTTTATAAAATGAGTTTTATCAATAGCACAATTAACTGTTATAGTTGCTTCCTTTTGTAAATAAGAAATTTTACTTTTTATATCTCCATAGTCTGTCGAAAATCTATAAAAGGAGTTTACACCTAGTATATCTTCTTTAGGTACAAGATTTATATCAGTATACTTCTTATGAGGTTTGATATACTTGTCGTAATAAAATTTTGTTTTCTCATTCATATTACTGCAAATATAAAGGTTTTTTTAACATTAATAAATTATATTAACTTATTTCTTAGCTTTTTTCTTACTCATCTCTTTATCCTTGCTTGCCTGTTCTGCCATGAGCATATTTAGGTACTCTTCAAATTCTGGTGGAGCTGCCTGCGTGTACCCCTGCCCATTGAATTGAGCGGTATCTGCATTTTGATTGTTCATGTTAAGGTTGTTTATCTCGTTGTAGTTTCTTGCACTTACTTCTTGTGCTCTATTGAGATAATTCTGTATATCGTTGTCAGTGAGGGCCTTAGATCTCAAAGCTCTTTGCTCATAATTAAGCGAATCGGTTACACGCGCATCTTCCTGGCGGCTACTTATTCTAGCATTGACAAGTTCTGCGTTATTCTCTGACCCCTGATTTTGAGTGTCTATCTTGAGCATAAGGTCAGAGGCAGCCTTTTGGGTGTTGGCAGTTATGTTTGCGTTCGCTGCTGCCCTTACCTGTGGGGGAAGACCCTCTGTCTGTGCCATAGCTTGGCTCTCTTGCCTCTTTAGTTCTTGTAGGTATATTGTGGGGTCTATCATGGAAGGGTCTACCCTATCATAGGAACGGCTGTATTTTCCTACCGCCTCAAGTGATCCTGGGGGGAATGGGTACTGATTTGGGAGCATTGCCATGTTGAGCGCCTCTCTTGTGTCCTGATCCATTACGTCTGCTTCTGGTGCTGCTCCCTGTGGTGCTTGCCAGTTTGTAGCTCCCATCTTTGGTGCCGTTAGTTTTTGTGCCTGCTCTTGTGCTGCATCCAAACTGTCTCCCACGCCTTGATTGAGTACAGCGGATTGGGTCTGTTGCCCAAATTTACCGTCCACTTTAAGCTTTACGCCCTCCCCAGATCGGTTATTGAACTCCTGTTGGTACTGCATTACTTTCTCTGGATTGGAAGGGTCAAAACCACCCCAATCGAACCAAGGGTTGCGCTCTCTTGATATACCATAAATATTTGGGTCTACGTTACCATATAATCCTGTTTTTGGGTCTATGCGTTGTCCCTGTGGAACGTTGTCGAGACCTCTTCCTGGAGAGTTAAACTCATTTCCTGCCTGCATTTTTTCCACATCGTTCTGCTCTTCTTTTGGTTCGCTTCCCTGTTGAACCTCGAACAGGTTATCGAAGAGTTGTTGGCGAGCTTTCTCCAAAGGCTCTTTTTTGCTCTGTATCTCGGCGAGCTTTTCGTTTAGGAAGTTATTGTTGATATCCTTTGTTTCCCCATCCTCTTGTTCCCCAACCTTCTCCAAGTCCTTTTTGGTATCCTCTTCTTGTCCGAGCAGCTTTTTAAGCCCAGATTTTGTCCTGTACCTATCCAGTACGTCAGAGTAAGTGTTTTTTGCTTTTAGCTTTAGGTCGTATTTTTCTGAGAAGTCCTTTGCTAGTTTTGCCCCCAGCTTTGTGTGGTCGGTAAGTACTCTCTCACCTTCTTCCATTATCATTTTTTCTCCTCCCTGCTCATGGGTATTGCCTACTATTTCAGATACCTGTTGCGTGTTCGGATCTTTGATATATTCACCTTTTTCTGTCTCCGAGTTTAGGTACTGTCTTTGTTCTGGGGTTAGTTTTTCCATGTCAATTCCTGCTCTATACTCTCCTTGACCATACATTGCCGTGTTGCCTCCGCCTTTCATCTGCCCACCCTGTTGAAANCTTCTGCTAAAGTCTACATCTAGGTTTACNCCTGGGTTTATACCTCTTAGATAATCCATAACTGGTCCCACTGATTCTTTAGACATNTGCGTATTATTTGGGGTGGCNTGAAGCATTACATTACCATTGTTGGTCTCACCCACATCAAAATATCCCAACTCTTTGTACTGCCCAAAATCTATTTGTGGGGTAGGTTTTGCTTGAGCATCTGGCGTGTTACCAAAAACTTGGTTTGCCCCCGCAGTTGTAAAAGGTATTCCCGTGGCATCATTGACACCTTCTTTTAGGGCAAGCATTTGAGAATACTGATCTAGTTCACCACCTGCCTGAAATGAAGTGGCGGGACCAAGGTCTCTCTGGTTCTTATAGTAGTCGTTCATGTTGTTCTGATAAACTTTTTGTTGTCCCATCCCACTTGTAATGTTTCTACCTAACCCTAAAACCGTCTTTAATCCTGCCGCCCCTATGGTCGTTGCATCGCCAGACTGTATACCTGCCCCAAGCATTGAAGAGGAAGTTTTCAGATCTACTCCCCCGTAAGGGTTATAAAACTGTATTTTTGACATTTGAGAGAAATCCTTTTGATCGTTATATTGCTCTTCCTGTGGTCGCTGAACAGTCCTACCATCCATATTTTCCACTTTAGCCAAACTTTCATCTAGATTTGCCAAAGGTTGATATTGATTGGAAGGTGTTACGTTGGCAGCAGGTGCAACAGTGTAAGGATTTTCATTGGTATTGGGCTGCGCCATTTGCATGGGAGCCCCATATTGTTCCACAGAGGCTAGATACTCTGCTTGTTGCTGCCCGTTCTGTCGAGGGGCGTCCGTTGACATGGGCAGACCCCCCACAGGAGTGGGGTTCATCCAAGCTGGTGTCATGTTCTGCCCTCCAAACTGAAATTCATTATTGAACATACCATAAACCATATTTACAGCTTCCTTTTGAGATTTTCCCTCTTTCATGAGAGAATTTACCTTACTTGTTATCCAATCCTTATTTCCGCCGTTCTTATATTGTGGTGTCTCCATTACGAATTCTGTATCTTTAAATTTGTGTTCCTCTCCTGGTTTCATGAACTTTATACCTATCATCTGCCCCTTGTCATCATATTGGACTGCCATGAGGTTTTGCTTTGTATTCTCCATGGTGATTTCTCCACTGGGCACAATATTGTAGTTGTTCCCCTCAGTCTTGGAGTTCTTGGTGTAACCTGTCTTGTTTATCTTGTTGCTCATGGTGTCTTTTAAAATTCTTCTAACTGTATGTAGTTATAAAGGCTTGGATCAATCTCTGGTATCTGTACCTGTTGTTGTATGGACTCTTGCTGCTGATTCGTGATTCGCGAATTGAGAATCTGTTGTGTTTCAGCTTCCTCTTTTGGCGCGTAACTGTCAAACCTGAATAGTTCGTTTAACTTCGCAGGTTGCATGGGAGAGGATATTTCTGGTACGTAAGTCTTATCTATCTGGACTTTTGGTGGTAGATCTCTTGTGCCCTGCTCTGCTTTTTTATCCGTTTGAACACCCATCATTCTCATTATCTTAAAAAGCTTTTGATCGTATGCTATATCTGTTGCATACCCTGTACCTTGTTTTTTATTTTCATCATATTTCCATATACTGTAAACAGCATCCTTTATTGTTGGGGCACCTGTATACTTTGTGCCCCATTTCATGAGCCTATCACTTAATGCGTCATCTAAACTGTCATAATCTCTGAACCTATCTGTTATCTGCACTCTCTTTCCATTTTCATATTCATGTGTAACAACGTCACTTCCCTGTTGATTTTGTGTAGCTTTCTGTCCAAAATAATTAAACTTACCAGAATCACTTTTAAACCAACCTGTTTCGAGGGCAGCTTGAGATACAGTTAAAGTTGGATAAGGATCTCCAGCATCTTGTGCCGCCTTGTATAAATCCAAAGCTTTTTGCCATCTGTCTTGTGGTACACCAGAAGGTCTTTTTAAGGGTATTTTTCCGTATTTGTCGTTGTACTTTTTAAATGTCATTACTATCATTTTTATTATCTAGCCAATTCTCAAAATCAATCTTATCAAATTCATTATTTCTCTTGATGGCTCTATTCTTTTCATAATAACCTTCATCACGTATTACTACACACTTCTTACATTCATCTGTTTTACCATCTTTTTTTGCCCTATTGTTATAAAATTCAGACTTATCCTTTTTGTCTTTACACATGTAGCACCTCTTTAAAACCATTTTTATCTCTAAATTATTTCGTTGGTCACCTTATTTATGCCGAACTTGAATTCCATGTCGTACTGTGATGTCTTGTCCTGAGTCAACCTTATGAGGAACTGTTCTGAGCTTAAATGCTCCAAAGTGTTCTTCCCATAAAATGACACTGCCTCCTGATTCACCGTTTTTATTATTTGGTTTTCATCCCACACCCATAAAGGCTGATTGTTCCTGTTGGATTTTACCCTGTTCCAGAAATACTCAAACTTCCACCTCTTGTTATCCTGCGTTATAAGGATGTCTTGAGTGTCTAAATTTGTTTTTGGGTACTGTGACAATTGTTGTACACTGCTGTTATTGGGTATTAGGTTTAGATTTCCACTGTTCTCTCTATCCGAGAATATAACTGCCTTGTTAAATGTGATCCTATCGTCTATGGCAAAATCATATTCCGAGTGCATTCTCTTAGCTTCAGTCCATAAATGAACAGCCTCTAACCTGCGCCCAATATAGTCATTTTTTGTGGGATACTCAACTATCCAAGGATATTTTTTACCATAAAATACTTGCTTACTTCTATTGGTCAAAAGGTGTGACCAAAGTCCAAATTCCCCTCCATCACTATTCTTGCCCGTCTGAAAATAATCTGTGTGTGGTACATAATAGTTTGGGTGGAAGCTCATATATGATTCCCAAGCACCAGATTCTGGTTTATATGTGGCAGTCCATGATACCTCCTTGAAATATTCGGTGTTTGAATATGGGATGGCTGTAAGGTCTATATAAAGTTCTTCCAGCTCATTTATTTGAGAGCCTTCCAAAAATTCGTCTATATCATTTTGGAACTGTTGCTGTGTTATCACCACTGAATTTTGATCCGCAAACCTGTTCCACTTTCCATACCACCCGTAATTTTCCAGTCCATCATTTGGGTAAGGATTAGCTGTTGTTAGAGCAGATTTTAATTGATTCCACTCCACTTGCGTAAAAGCAGGATTTCTTGTGGAGAACGTGTCTGCTTCTGCCTCAGTCATTTTCGTACCTTTTATGGCAGCGATAGAGTTGAGTACAAATTCTTTTGACTGAGGTCTTGTGGCATCTAAGGTGTTACAAAGTTGAGACTGATCCCCAAAAGCTATTGGATAATGAAGTCCTATGAAACTTTTGTAGGAAGGCTGTACAATATTTACGAACTTGTTATAGTCGTTTATGAAAGTATTTGTAGGTGCATCTATTTTTGAAAGATCATATATGTTGTTTTGGTAGGAAGGTTGTGACTCGTTACAAAAAGATATTACAAGTATGTCCTTGTCAGAGGTGTCTTGTCCTTGATATGTTGTGGTCTTTATAAGGCTTGCATAGTTCAACCATCTCTCCGAAGAGTCAGTATACTCATAAAGCTGTCCTTCCCATAAAGGATTTTCTAATCTGTAATTTGTTATCCAACTGTCTATTGCGTCAGATATCTGTTGAAGGCATGGTTCTCCTACTGCCCCAAAAGATCCAGAGGTATCATAAAAGATGTGTATGTCAGTGGTATTGGATATCTCTATTACTTTCGGTTTTGTAAACTTAAGGCTGTTGTTTTCTCTGCTGACATAAGTGTAGCCCAATGCCTCGTATTTTGATATTGTCACATCAGCACTATCATAAAATTTACCAGCAAAGAACTCTGCCTCTTTTTTAGGTGTATAATCTTTTTTGGTAAGAAAAAGTCTTCTGAACTTACTGTCCCACCCCATTGTCATACCTATCCCGTTGTAAGGGTTATCAGTATCCACTTCATAGTACTTGCTCATCTTAAAGGGTAAATGCTCCTTGAACCATACGTCCATCCCATTGGGTTTACCGCCTGAGTATCTGGATATCTCTTCAAAGCCCTGTCCTCCAGCTTTTATGAAAAATACTTGGCCTCTTGTTGTGTCCACTATGAAATGCCCAAACTCCGTGGAGACTATCTGTGATGATTGGGACGCTATGTAACCTAGATCGGAATTTGAGAATGTTTTAGGTCTCTTCGCAAATATACCTCCCGTGCCAAGTTCCCTGTTGCTGTCGGCAAGTCCATCTATGTAGGTATCTATTGCGTTATAAATAATCGTCTGATTATCAAAGACTCCTAGAACAGAGTTGTTCTCTATACCTTTTAAGGCCATAAGTTTTCCATATTCACTTGGGAAAACGTACTGATCGTTTGGTTTATACACTAACCAAGGTTCTGTTATACTGTTTTCGTTTAAGTCCTGTTTGGAATATATTACCGAGTTTTTGTTAGATGACTGTTTAAGGGATACCTCTTTTGACCAGTTTTCCCCCAGAACATAATTGTTGAATTTTGTACCCCCATAAGAGTACACCCCAGAATAGTAGAAATTCTCAGGTCTCTGAATACTCACCGTATCCTCTTGAGTGTACTCCATAAAGTCCTGTACGTTGGGGTAGAACTGTTCGTAAGGTTCTTTTTTGGAGTTCCTATAGTTCGTGTTTATCCTTGTCTCTACCAAAAAGTTTGGTTGCCCATAATAGTACAGATAAAACTTGCTCGGTGCTTTTAGATAAAAATCGGAGTTACTGCTGCCACAGTCGGTACTTATCTCGTAATCTATCTCTGGGAAAAACTTTCCTCCCACTCTGTTATCTTTTGTGGCCTCGAAATCTATGTAGTACTTCGCTTCCGATATGTTTGATAGAGAGCTATAGTTGATAGGTTTATTGTCACTCTCCCCAAAAGCATTACTGGTGAAAATGGGTAGTTTCCTTTTTATGCTGTGCCTTGAAATGAAGGTGTCCCCTCCCAATATTGTGTCACAATCATTATCTTTTGATAAATCTCCTTTATAGTGCGTGTCTATCCAACCTATACTGTTAAGGCTGCCATACTGGTTTGCAACGTAGTTCTTGAAGGCTACGTAGGCTATTGACACTCTCCTGTTGAATTCGGCGGAAAGCCCTTCTTTACATGTCCCCGCTTCGGACGCTATGGGCTGACTAGAGAAAAAAGGAGCTGTATCATTGTTATCATAGTTTATATACTGGTCTGGATGCACAAGTGGATAATCCTTTGAAGTGGATATGAAAGTTGATCTTTCCCTATCTTTATTGTTTATTAATAGTATCTCACCCTCATCGTCCCCTTTGTCCACGGTGTTCAGTATACCTGGCTTCATTGTTTTGCCCGTAGATATGCCTCTCAACATGTTTCCTTCCTCTATATAGGACGTCTCTAGAGTAGATAGGTCTGCCACGGAGCTATAATAGTAGCCAAAGTTCTCTGGTTTACCGAGATCCTTGAAAGTTTTCAGCCACTGATACCTATACCTTGCCACGTTGAAGACTGCTGCCTGCACTGTATTTAGTATTGTGGCCGCTATATGGAATCCTATTCCCACAGGGTTTGCAGAGTTTGCCACACCTACCTGAATCCTATAAACTTCTGCTCCCTGCGTCAAGTTCAGGGTTATCTCTGCCAAGGTCTCTATAACAGCTAGGGTTGATGCAAGCTTTTCAGCCTTTCTACCTAGTATGACCATCTCCTCGTGTTTTCCCACTTTATCAAAATAGCCTCTTGATTGCCCTTTTTGATAACCTTGTATGGAGAGTTCAGAAGGTATATCCAGCTTGAAATAGTCTGCCTCTGGTATTGCCGCCGAAAATAGGTAATTCTCCTTTTTTAAAGATTCAACACCCTCAAAAAGCTTATCCCCCCCAAAGGAGTTGTAGGGAAAGTTTGAGAATATGTAATCCTTGTCATCTCTCTTGACTTTTTTCATGTCAAATAATAGTCCAGATGCCTCAATACTTCTATCTAAGGTTCCATCTGCCCTGTATATTTTATAACCTGTAATATTGTCCCTTTTATCTTTTGAGAGTAAATTATTTTTTACCGCTACATCCAATAGGTCAGAAACTATCTGATTATCTAGTTTTACCCCCAAAGGATATATAAGAGTGTCTGCCCCACCATAATTGCTCATGAAAGGGGATACCCTGTTGTCGGGCATCTTGAACATGCGGATGCTCTTATCTCTCATATCTGCCTCTTCGGAAAGTACATATTTACCCTTATTTTTTGAGAGTATATAATTATTTTCAAAGCTTGTTTTGAACTCTACATGCTTAAGGTCGGATGCATCTATATCCAAACTGGAAGAATCATAAAGTTCTTTATTACAAGGATACTTTTCGGTGCTCTCAAAATAACCAAGCTCCCCAAACTCATAAGGCTGAGGTTCGCATTCCTCTACCTTGGGTACCTGAAAGGTGCAATTGTTGATCCAATTCTGTTTCTTTGTGAGGCTTATACTGTCAAACAGTACGTTTACCTCTTTTATCTCTCTGTCCCTTTCCACAATCCCAAAGGCACCACACGGATGATCAAGTATGTAAGTGCTCACAGTGGGCTGCTGAGGGGCTATGTAGTGAGTATCATTGGTATCCTTCGATACCAGTTCATCCCAGTCTAATCCATACCCCGTTGCCTGTATTATGGGGAAGTCTATAACAACATAAAAGTTATCAAAACTCAACTGATCTATTATATCACTGTTTATTGTAAGGTAAGTGTCATCGGTTATTTCCACTATCTCGGACTTTATAACTGTTGTGACGTTGCACTTATCTATTATAGATACCCTTACCTTGTCGCCTCCTCCATACTTTACGGTAACATTATTGTTACTCCCCTCGATAGCATAAGTTTTTGCCCCAACAAGACAATTTCCCCTTCTGCTTATGTTTATGTAGAACAGCTCTCTGTTCTTTACCTCTGCCGTGAACCACAGTCCTCCCTTTTGTATCTTCTCAGAAAAATATCCATTGTTTGTATCCCCTTGTTGAGCGGATGCAGGCACGGATATCTGTGTCTTCATAGCGTCAAGAGTAAACTCTCCCACGTTGGAAGAGAAAAATCCTATGTCAGAGTAATTACCTAAAAAACCTTCTTGTATATACTGCAAGGGCTGGGAATTCTGACAGTTAAGGTTACTGTAATATTCAACTCTCTCAAAACTTTTTGGCACCACCCTTCCATCGCTGAAAGTTGAGTTGTAAACTATGGAAAAGCTAAAGTCCCAATCTGGGCTTCCGTTTGAGGTGTAGATATAAGTGTTTTTTGGGCTTGGTATACTATCCATCTCATCTATGCCCTTATAGGTGTAAAATGTTTTTTCATTGTTTACGGACTCCACCGATATGTCCGAGCTTACCTCCACATAACCTTGACATACCGCATCATCCACCGAGTCTGGCAGCGTCATATAAGCGTTGTAACTCTCCCTGTTTAAGATGTTGCACAAAGGGTTTAAATTATTTTTGTTGCCCACGCATACTGAGTCCTTAAAATCTTCTATAAAAGTCTTAAGGTTCAGGTAGGGGTATTCCTCTGGTATCTGAAGGTTCATCACCGAGGAAGATACGGAGTTGGGTAGTTTTGTAGTTGTGGAAGTATTGACCTGTTCTTTTATGGATACAGTTGGTATGTTTGCCACGCTGCAACGACCCTCTTTTTTTGCGGTACTATAAAACTGCCATCTCTGTGTTCTTGTGTTATCGTTACAAGAATCCGTTATATCGTTAAGGGATTGAGAGTCGGTATTGTTTACTACTGCCTTCTCATCTGTCCTTGCGGGTCTACCCACAAGAGGGTATATGGGGTATTGATACCCATCACTAGATATTGGCTGAAATGCCCACATACCTACCTCGTCCCTGTTATAACCTTTAAAACTGTTACCTACGGGTTTCTCGTAAATTGCCTCTTTCGCCACGGATGATTGCCATTTAAGTCCGAGCCCCATAAGGTTTACCACGGGCTGAAGGTTTATCTCCTCTTCCCTTTTGATTCCATATTGAAAAAGTATACCGTTAGACTGCGTTTGTCCCTTGGCAGATTTTACCGATATTTTGGGGACTATTATCTTTGTCAGGTCGATACCCCCTTCACCAAGATTATCACTTATGGTGAAGAAATTGTTTGAGGTGGGGTATACACCCTGAACGAAGGTTACCTTTGATGTGCTTGTTATGGTTTTGGCCGTACTGTATATGACAGCTATCTTGTAATTCTCAAATCTTTTATCTATATTTTCAAGTTTGAACCTAAGAGCAAAGTTTGTTTCCTCCTGAGAATCCACCTGGATGTCCTCGTTATCAAATATGGATATACCCGTGGTAAGTGAGGTATAAGATGAAAGTTCTTCACCCACCCCATCACAATAAGCAAATACTACCTCGTAAAGGCCTTTCTTAAGTTTCCCTCCAACTACTCTATCATAACTTTTTAGGTCGGGGAACTGGTAGAGTTTGAACACCCTTAATTTTTCGCAGTCAAGGCAAGTGTCCTTGTCATCGTCTTCCCTGCATGGGTCGGTACTTATCTTTTTATATTGTTCCAGATCATCGAGTTCTATAAATCTTGGTATGTTATAGTCATCGTTGATCATCATTATGCTACCCACATTTTGCCTTTTGAGGGTCATCTTTACGGGCTTGTCTATTCTAAGGGAAAGGCACTTGTTACATGCATCATTGAGCAGGGTCTGGTATGTTTGATGAGGTATCTGTTGCTGATCCTCTAAGGGTTTATTGAGGTCTAGAGTGTTTTCACAATCCTTACAGTCAAGGTCTGTTGGTAAATCATCACTCTGCTGAAACTTTTTGTCGTTTTTTATTGTCCCGAACTCCGATACCCCCGTCACGGGGTTGAGTAAAAGGTAATATGTCTTGCCCCCTATAATATCTGGTTCCAGACCTACAACTTTAAATCCAGTTTTAAACTTACTTGCCAGTATGTTGGAATGTTCGTTGGAGAGTGTCATCCCATTCCCACTCTCATCGAGATTTTGTCCGTTGAGCATGAAAGTATAGTCATTCTCCCCCATAAGGTAATGTGAACGACTCCTTGACATCCCCTGTTTGGGGTTCGATATTAACGTCTCTCTCTTCTTCATTAAATTATTGGGATCATATTTTCGTAACGTATGGAGTTAAAGTATCTGTTGTTACCTTTTATCCTTTCCTGCCATCCTTTTGAACCCTCTGCGAAAGCGTCATTTTTAGCTGCAAGGTAATTCTCGTTCTCCATCTGCCTAAAATATTGGAGCTTTTGTGCTATGTTGGGATCATCTCCCGTTAACAATAGGCTTTCCAAGGTTCTTCTTATGCAAGTGTACTTTATGTATTCTTGAAGTTTGTTTCTTTGTATATCTGGTATTATAAGCTCCCCATCCTCCTCTTCAAACCCTTTATAGCGTATGAATATACTTCCCTCTGAAAAGTTAGTGTGAACTTGTGTGCCGTTTATTGAAAATTCGTGTGAACTGTTCTGTCTTCTGTTGGGGCACCTCTTGTCAAGAGTGTCTTTCTTGTAGTGCCCCACTAGTTTTAGAGGCTGAAAGTTATTATAGTACAGGGTGGCTTTCTCTGTTTTATCCTCAAAATATATATCCTCTCTTATCAACTTTGTACAGCTTCTCTCTGGAGGTTTTTGATCATAGACCGTTACCTCTGTCCTTTGATTGTAAAATATGGAAGCCTGTAAATGTCTTTTTGCCTTTTTGCCTTCACAGTGGTATCCTTCCATGTCGCACTTTACAGCTTCCATCAAAGAGTGATGGTTTCCTGGTAATGTCCCTTTTGAACTTATTATTGGTATTACTTTCTCATAGCCAGACAAGATGTTGTTCCCGAACTCTTTCATGGCGTTGCGTATCCACTGTTCTATAGATATGTAGTCCAATAGCCCTGCCTCGTCATACTGTTTGAGGGCGTTGGAAATCTCGGCTGTCATCTGGGTCTCTGTCATTTTGATTTGCTAGGGTTTCTTATCATGTCCCATATAGGGAACTTATATTTGAACGCCTCGTTTTCTAGAAAATTTCTAAAGGCTGTTATTATGTTCCTGTTTATCGTTTTTGTCATGTCATATGCCCTTCTGTGCTCAAGCCTTAAAAGGTTTATGAACGTCATCTTGTAGATGTACCCTTTGGTGTGAGTCATAAATGTGTGACGAACTTTTTTATCATCGTTGTCAAACTCTTTCTTACCTCTTTTTGCAACACTTCTTGTGGGCAAAAGGGCAAAGAATTTGGGATCTAAAAAACCACCTTCATACTCTATGCAACCTCTGGCTATCTTTTTGTAGGCGCCGTTTATTACTTTACAGTAGTGCCTATGCATATTTATCTTGGTGTTATCCCTATATTTTGAATTTTCAAGATAATATTTCCAAGCTTTCATATCATTGCCATCAACGGTATTTCCAAAAAGCTTTGTGTTTCTGAGGATAGAGACCATCTTTTATTTCTCGTTTGAATTTAAATTTGGACTTTCATCTTCAGGTATTTGTACCATTATCTGAAGTTGGGAAGCTGTTTCCCTTATGACCTGCTCAAGTAGATCCGATGGGGCAACAAATTCATATTCCCAAGCTGATTTACAGCTCTTCTCACATCCTTTTGCCTCATTCACCTCATACATATCCAGCGATATTAAATATAGGTTCACAGACTCTACTGCGCTGTTGGTGATGTATAGGTATCCGTCCACCACATAGAAATTTTTTTGAGTATTTTTGGTCAGCCTCTTTGAGTCTCGTCTTGCCTGTGCTATGGTGGAAGGTGTAAAGGTATGCTCGTTATCTATTGATGTCACCTCTTTTAGGGTGTTACCAAGCCTTGAGTATATCAGATCTGGTAGTTTTTTTACCGATCTCATAAGTAGTTTGCAATTTTTAAACTCCACTATGCCACAATCATAGGAATCTATAGATTCCATATCAAAACAAGTAACCCTTTGGTATAGGTTGTCCTGCCTGTATAGGGAGAAGCCCCTTCCGCGTTTTGATATGTAGGACTCGGCTACATTTTGCGCTGCAAACAAGATAAACCTGTCGGCAGGGTCCATATCCTTTGACACGAGCCTGAACATGTTCTTTATTCTTGATACTACTTCGGAAGTCTTAGCCATTGTGCAAATATATTAAATTTATTCTTATTATTAAAATAAGTTAATTTTGCCTTAACGAAGGATAGGGGAATCAACTTAATGACTCCCCTATCGATCAGAAAAACAACAAAAATCCTTACATGTAGAGGAATACAACCTCTATGTTCCATTTTGAGCTATCCACCTCAAAGGCGTTGTTAGCTCCAGAGGATGTTATTTCCCCCACCTTTATTCTGTCTCCTATGGATATATCAAAGGTGGTCGAGCGTGAAAATTCTACACCTATCCCATAATCATAGTCAAACCTGCCATCTTGATCCTCTCCTCTGTGCTGGGTCGTTGCCTTATCCCCCACAGAATAACCACCTTCCGCTGACTTACATATCAAGTTTATGGAGCAGGATATGGGTGAGCTACCTATGTCATGTCTTACGTTCAGGATGCCCCTATCCTTTGACCAAGATGTTATCAGTACTTTTTTGACTTTTACCATGTTTATGATCCCAAGGTCGTTTAACCTTGTGTCAAGGCTTGATGGTGTCACATATTTAGTTGTACTACCCCCTGCCCTTACCTCTGCTATTGTGGCAGCCTGTGTCACACCCTTCTGAGAGGTCGATGCTATGGGTATCTTAGCTGGGGTAACTATTTTGTTATCCAACTGCATTGCGTTTGCCTCGCCAGCTGTTGCTACCTCTAAGAGTCCCGATCTTGTCTCTGTTGCCGTCCTTGATGATAGTCCAAGTGGTGATACCGCAGTATTGTTATCCATACCATTTTGTACTTGGTCAGCGCTGGATATCCTTAATATACCTTTTTTTAGGGTAGAAGCACTCAGTACAGAAAATGGTTGTGTTTCACCACTCTCGTTCTTATAATTAAAAGTGTTGTCTCCGTTGTCGGTTATGCCCGTTATGGTTTCCCTTATACTGGTCAATCCTCCATTACCATTTTTATGAGTAGCTATCACATGTCCAGATACAAGGTTGGAGAATGTTGCCACGGAAATTACAGAGGATACATCGATTGGAGTGCTTACACCTTCTTCGTCAGTGTATATAAGTTTTCCAGCCGTCAGCTCAAATTTTGTGACAGTCTCTTTTATGTCATATTTGGTACCTCTCTCATTTGTGTATGTAGCTATCCTTTTACCCGATATTAAGTTGGATATTGTAGTGGTCTTGTCAGAGGGCGAGTTGTTAGTTATAAAATTTGCTAGCCACTCCTCATTTATGGAGAACCCTATATCATCTATATTTTTTACGACATCTATACCGTCTCCAGATAGGAGTGATCTTATCTCTGCCTGTGATTGAGCATTCACCTTACTAAGAACTTCCGCTCCCCTACCTACATTTATAAAAAGTTTGCCTTCATATAATATAGTTGTTATCTCTTTGAAGAGGTTATCTATCTTTTTAAGGATGCTTTCCAAATCTTCCCCTTCATAAACATCTATTGTTCCGAGCTCTACACCTTCGTGGATTATGCATATGGTGGGGTGCTCATGGGTACATGAGCATCTTTGTTCTTCACAACCACAATCTTCTATTATCTCTCTCATTTTATTTTTAGTTTATGCAAACTTCTAATTCATCATAGAATGATACTTTGTACGCACTTAGACTGGTTGTAGATGATGCCCCATATATACCAGGAGCTAAATAATTTCCACTATGTTGTACATATATATTAATCTTGCAACCTTCATTTGTTTTACCTTGAAAATCTATATCTATATAAATATCATGAGTATTTTCAGTGGCTGTAAAATAAGTGGTAGCACTACCAGGTTGTCTAATTATAGATATTCCAGACCTGTCTTCTTCAGGATAATCCTCTAAAGTTGAGTTGTAGAGATATTCATTACCTATAGTTAAATTAGCGAATCTAATATTCTTTCTTAGTATACCTTTTTTAGGGTCAGTATTGTTGAAGCCTGAAACTCTACAATCGATTAGATAATTAATGTATATAGCTTGGACAAATATATATATTATAACGTCTCTATTGGCCACACTAATTTCTCCAGATTGGGTTGTTATAGTCAGTTGAACCTCTATTTTTTCGTTGTTTTGACAATTTTCTATACTTGCGTTTATAGAGTTAGGGTTTGTAATAGTTAAGTTTTCGTTTCTAGTAGGGTCTGCAATATTTTCCCAACTGTAACTTACTATCGGATCAGAAGGATTAAATGTACTGTTTTCTGCGGTCATAAAAACTGTATCATTTTCGTAATAATAGTCTGGTTCATCAATTATTGTTATAACAGCTTGTAGTTCATCTATGCTGAGCCTATATATGTTCTGTTGAAATGCAAACATTAAAGTGGTTTTAAATTTCCAAGGAGTATAAACTCCCCATTTGAATTTCTTTTTTGAAGGAAGGCTTGATAGTTCTGTCCCATTATCGTCTTTGAGGCAAAAGATTTTACCACCACTCCAGAAACATTGGAAAAAGTTACATTACCAGTTCCAATCTGTACAAACCCCACCTTAAAATTATTGGTAAGTCCTGTGGGTACGGTAATGGTTATGTTCACCACCCCATTGTCTATAAAGACCACCTGCTCATCCATTGTGTTGTCAAGGGTAAAAGAAGTTGTTTTTTCTATCTGTTCTGCCTTTGTGGGGACAGTTGTCGTTCCAGATTCTATGGGTCCTATTGTCTTTACAAGGGTGCCATTCTCGAAAAAATCGAAAGTCTTTGTCTCTGAGTTGAACTGGGATAGATTGTAATTGTTGCTCTGTGTTATGAAAGGCAGGATTCCGTCCTCCCCGTCATTTATAAGGTCAGAAGTCCTATCTGGGATATCTGGCTTGTTCATAAGGTCTACATAGTCATCCGAAAAGGCAACAGCCCCAAGATCATCGTTCTCCACATAAGTTGAAGTCCCATCGCTGCCATCGTTGGCAAGGTCAGAAGTGTTCTTTGGGATCATATCCACAAGAGCCTGAAGGTTTATTACTATGCTTGTGAAATCCTCGTCCCTATAAAGTATCAGGTCGGAACTGTTGGTTATGAATTCACCCCTGTTTATTCTTGACCTCTCTCCGCCTGGTATTAATAGGTTGTTAAGGTCTATTGTTGTCTCTACAACCCCATCCTTCAGAAAAGTG
>LV_Brine_h2_0102DRAFT_1000327_pt1 | contig 17541 bp, 21 predicted proteins | sample LakVidmifraction_3_FD_10600 | JGI IMG/M metagenome (IMG submission 10600)
TAGTATCAGTATCGGTAAACAATGCCCCTACAGGAACAGCAGTTTCTACAAGTGGGTGAGCAACATTGCTTTCTTTTGCTGTGTTTAAATCAACTTCGTTTTGAATAGCTGTGTCATCATAAATCGTATCGCTATCTGTAAACACCGCTCCAACTGGGACATTGGTAAGAACTTGACTGTCATCTACCTTTGCATTTAACGCTGCTAATTGAGCAAGCGAAACAATCTTTAATAAATCGCTGGTATTGTCCACATTATCCAATCCAAGATCGCTTTTTGCTACGTTGTGGGGGTTTGCACCAATTTCTTGGCTGTGGTCATAAGCTATTTTCCCTTTATCTCCATAATAAGCTTCTGTTGATAGAACTCCTAAAACAAGAAAACTTGGGTCTCCTCTAGTTATCATCCACAATCCTGCAAAGTCGATAGATGTTGGCGTATCATTCTTATTATGAGTTAATAAAGCGAAGTATTCCGTATCAACTGTTGGAATTAATGAGAATCCTGTTCCACTACTATCTTCTGCATAAGCTATTGTTACGGTATTATTATCGACCGCACTTAATCCTTCAACAAGCATTGGCGTTCCGTTTCCACAATCACATTCGCATTTCTCTGCTAATCTTCGTATTTCTTCGGCATATCCAATTAACCCTTCTCTATCTCCACAAGTCAAGGCTTCTCTAATCTGAACTAATAAGCCTACTGCTCTTGTCCAATCTTGGTATATTCTGCTTGCTGTTGATGCGCTTACACTTCGAGCATTTTGATACTTTCTGTTTATATCATTAACTAGATCTGAAATCTCACATAAGTTTCCAATGTCAATTATTGTGTATTTTTCTTCGTAGTTATAAGAATCATGTATGGTAAACTTTAAATCCACTGTCGATTCGTAAGTTAAATCAATATCTAACTTAAAAGTATTCTCTTCCGTATAAAATACAGTTGTACTTGCTTTCGTGCCTTCCGCTCCTGTTACTACAACGTCTGGAGTTCCTGCATCAGAAGATACAATTGTGTTCGTTACGACTGTTGTTTTTGTGTAATTTACAAGGTCGTAACCTGTTATATCTTCCGAAGTTAACAATGGGTCAACACAATCATCAGTTATTCCTAATTCAGGTTTTGGTCTTTCGTAATCGAAGGTAAATTGTCTTGTTAGTGAATAGGTATTACCTCCACCTACCATGACTAAGGTTATGGTATATTGCCCTAATTTAAACCATTTATCTTCGCCTTCTGGTATAAACATTATTGATGGGAAAACATTGGAAACTAAATCAGGAGTCCCCGAGGTAGTATTCGGATGCAATTCGAAACCTTGTGGATCTACAATACTTGTTACAAAGCCTTCGTAAGTATCATCTTTTGTTTCGCCATAAGAAGCATAATCAGTATCATCTTGAATGATAATCTGCAAACTTTTCATCGCATTTGCTCCCACGATATTAAAGGTAGTATTAAAGTCTGAAATATAGTTTGCCATATCATTTTCAATAAAAAAGGGAAGGGCGCTGATTGCTCCTTCCCAGTTATTAGCTATTATGGAGTGCTTACGCTCCTATCTTATCCTTCAACTTCTCCAACTTTTCTGCTTTATTAGCAAAATGAGAAGCGACTTTCTGTTTTCCTTTACCACATCTTGCTCCATCAAAGTAGAACATTTCATTGGCTTTTTCTTCGATAAATCCTTGCTCGATTCCAATATCTACTAATTCAAGGATAGATATATCAATATCTTCCGAAGTTTCAACGCTTGCAGCCGAAGGTTTTGCCGAAGCTTCTACACTGATTTCAGACACACTCTCGCTTGTCAATGTATGGTAGAATACTTTTCCTTCTGGAGTGTAGCAGTATCTCAATAATGAATCAATTGCATTGTCTCCGATGAAAGATGTTATAATCTTTTTTGAATCGCCCCAAACAATCTTCTTGCTTAGGTCGTCAATTGCAATATCTCCCATGTCGAAAGCTACTTTCAATTTGAACTTAACTTCCACTTGATCTGATTCAAATTCTTTCACAAAGAGTTCAGCTGTGTTTTGATTGAACTTAGTTGAAAGCATATACCTCAACTCTTTTAAAGAGTAGTCGGATACGTCAATGTCTTTATATTGGGCAAATTGCTCAATTTTCTTTTGAGGGGCTGTAAAACAGTAATTCTTTGCCTTGGTAAAGAACTCCTCTTTTTTCATTCCTTCTTCCGCAATTGCTTCTGTGTCGATAAATTCAAATAATGGTTTCTCTCCAATGAACTTATCTGGAGTGATGTTATTCCTGTTCTTAGCCCATTTAGAAATCATTTCAATCTCCCTAGTGTTTTCTTTAGGTATTTTTAGTGTACCACCTTTAAACAAAACAGTCTTTATCGTTTTCTTTTTAACATCTTTAACTTGATGGTCTTTTAACCAAATAGATGACTCGAATTCATCTATACATAAGGTTTCTCTAACTCCATCTAAAAAACCTGAACCTAATAATGGAATTTCGAATTCCCCTCCTGGCTGTAGCCTTGCTTGAGTCTTAGAATCTCTTACCTCAATCTGACTTAATCCTATTAAAGAATATACGTTGCTCTTTGACATTGTTATGTTTTTATTTTTAAATAAAGGGGAAGGAATATCCTTCCCCTAATTAATTATGATGTTTTCTTAAACTGCATGTGAGCTTTTTGACCATAACATTCCAAACCTTTTACGGCTGTAACGTCATACTTACTTTTCTTTTCATCAAGTACGTATGCTCCATGTGTACCAGAACGCATTCTTTCAAGATAACCATTGGTATATCCATCTTTTCCGTCAAGTACATTTATGTTGATATAATTTTCTCTTCCTCTACCACTTTCTGTTTTACCATGAGTAGGCATTAAGATAACTCTATCGCTATGATCAGGTCCCAAAATCTCTGGGTTACTCATTGCTTCGAAGTCAACTAAATCAAATTCTACCATTCCTCTGTGAAGAGTTTTGATATTCAGGTTGACATTCTGAGCTTTACCACCTTGCTCATTCTTTAAGAAAGCAGCGTTTCCAGCCTTATCAGACAAAGCATCTTCGATATTTAGAATACCTCCAATTGCTCCTGAAACGGAGTATTGTCTTGGAAGTCCTAAAGCGTAGATATTAGTTACTGCCTTATCAAAATCAGTGATGTCAATTCCCGTTCCTGTATAACCAAAAGACTTGCCGAAGTTATCAATGTAAGAAAAATGACCACTGCCAGAAGGAGTATCATCTCCAATAATTGCGGTTAAAGTTGCATTCGTGAACTTCTTACCTATAAGTAATCTTGCATCTAACTTATTGTGAAAGTCTTCTAATTTCTTCCTCCATACATAAGCTTTCAAAGTCCATCCTACTGCAATACCTTCCGAACTCTTAATAACCATTTTCTCGCTTTCTGCAATATCAGTAAGTTCGATAGCATCTGTACTGATACTTAAATAGTTCTTAAATTGAGCCATTCTAGTAGTCCAAGGCTCTGGGCTTCCGCCACCTTCTTGTCCATAGATACCTATAGAAACAACTTTATCTGACGCTATTGTAATAGGAATTTTCTCTCCTGTCTGAGTTGGCATAGCAGTAATTGTTTTAGCACTTGAGTCTACAGACATTACCATCCCTTCAATACCACCTGGGAATACAAGAACTTCTTGCAATCTAGGCATAATTGATCCTACTGGGTTTGTATCTTCATAAAAAGATCGATTGTATTCGAACTGACTCTTTGCTTCTACACTAACTGTAACTACTGCTCCTGCACCTCCTGCTGTATTTAAAGACAAAGAATAGCTTTCTGTAGATTGAGTGTCCTCTGCGTGAGTGTACTCAATATTACCAACTTTCTTTTGAAGTCCCATAGACTCTAAATAGGTGTGGATTCTGTTATTGCCGTAGGGGCTCATTAAATGAGTGTCACGCTCTTCAGCTTTTAATGCTTGAAAAAAATTCTGTGCGGTGATAAAACCATCGGTTATCTGCGTGATAGCATTGCTACCAACACCGCTATCCATTAAAGGATTTCCTGTATCTGCCATTATATTTTATTTTTTAATTCATACTTTCGGCTGCCGCATCTGCAATAGCCTTGTTCATGTCAAATCCTCTAGTTTCAGTTGCCTTTTCAGCTGTTAATGGCTTTTGATTTTTCTCTAGCTTAATCGCTTCGTATTTTCCCTTTTCGATTGAGTTCTTAGAAACTTCATCAGCAATGAGTTGTTGTGTCATTTCAGCAGTTACCATCTTAGTAAGTCCTTGCGCATAACCCCCACGCTGTTCCCAAAACTGTTTAGCAGTTTCAGGATTTGCAGCCATCTTAACATTCTGTTTAATTTCCTTAGATAAATCCTTATCTACTGGAATTTCAACATCTTCATTGTCAACTTTAATGTAAATGGATTTGAAATCTTTTGTTACTTTATTTACATCTTCATTGAAGCTGTTTAATGCTTCTTGTCTTTCTTTTTTTGCTTCTTCTGGAGTTTGCCCTTGACTTTTAAGCCCTTCTTGGTTTTTAATCAAATTAGCTTTAGCTTCTCTAGCTTCTAATGAAAGTTCAATTGATACTTCCTTCTCCTTTTTCTCTAATTTCTTCTCAATTACTTCATCATCGGAATATCTATTTTCCAAGTAGTCCTTGTAATCTTCTTTATCAAAGGTTAGTTTTCCTACCTTATATTCAATTTCATCTTCTGTCCAATCGGGATTAGATAACCTAACGTTTGCTTCAATCATCTTCAAAGCATCATTGGGCTTCGTAGTGTCCATTGCAGACCAATCATTGCTTAATTGGTTTATAATGGTGTCTAATGGAATTCCTTTCTTCATAAGGTCATTCCAAGCTTTTACTTGTTCGCTTGCGAAAACATTCTCTGGTTCTTGATTTTTTATGTCTTCAAGTTCCTTTACTTTTTCTTGATAAGAAGTATATAGGTCTTCGGGCGTTTCAAAGCCTTCCGCCGATTTCTTAAAGTCCTCTAAAGAATAGGATGGCGCTTCTGTTTTCTCAACTTCATCTACCGCTTCTTCTTTAACCTCCTTAGCTTCTTTATCTACCACTACGGTTTCAGCTGTTTCTTCTTGCTTCTTCTTTCCGCTTAGAGTAAATTCATCCTCACTATCTTCCGTTTCTTTTACTTCGGGTTTTTCCGTGGAATCAACAACATCCTCCTTATCATCTTTCGATACTTCTGGACTGTTATCTTCAACAACCTTATTTTTTTTGTCTAATCCTTCTTCTCCTAATGTAATTTCGTCTTGTTCCATGAATTAAATTATTTTCATCTACAAAAATAGAAAGTTTTTAACTATCTTTGTTGACAAAATAATAACATCGGCTAATGATTGACTACAAACAGCACTACAAACTGCGAATAGATAGCAAGAAAAAAGTAATCCCAATTGATCCGATGTATCTCCAAGAAGTTCTTACCAATAACTGTAATACAATATCTAAAAACCTCAATAAAATGAGAGTTGAGATGGATATTAATATTAAAGATTTTGCCAAGCTTTGCGGGGTTTCGATGTCAACGATTGTCCAAATAGGCAATCATAGGTATTACGAAACAACCCCTAATTTAAAGGCTATATCAAGCATAGCAACTGCCTTGGGAATACATATTTCAGACCTATTAAAAGAAGATTAAATACATGATTGAAGAAACTATCAAAGGTGTAAATAGCTACATCCTTAAAATTGACGACAGCTATGACAACGTGTTGAAAATGAAACATGGAAGTCTTGAGTATTACGCAGCAGAAACAGCCGAACATGATAAAGGGGTTTTCCCAATAGTTGCGGAAGTAATTTCAACTGATACCAAGAATTTATTAGATCTTAAAAAGGGAGATAAGGTAGTTTGTATGTACTTTATTTACGAAAATAAGCTAGAGCAAGGTGTTTATTGGGCTTCTGCTCAATACATGATTGCTAGAATTGTCGGAGATAAGATGGAGATGTTCCATGATAGGATATTAGTTGATAAGGTTGAGAAGGAAAAAACATCTAGTATTATACTTATTGAAGAAGAAGGGTATTCGGATACTGAATGTATAGTTAGCCACACTTCTAAAGGTTCTATTTTAAAAGAAGGTCAGAGAATAGGCATGATAGAAGGTTCGTTTTACCCTTTCCAGATAGATGGTAAAGAATATTATGCAGTAAGTGAGAAAACTCAAGTGTTATTCTATTACGATGAAAACGGAAAGATAAAGCCAACGAATTACTTCTTAATGATTGAGGGCGATGATATGATGGATAATGTTACTCATAGAGGAGTTGAAATGAAAAGATACAAAATGGTCGAGAATACAACCAAGTATCCAGTAGGAGTAATTCGCAATACCCACGATAGATTCAATAATTACGTTCTTACAAAAGACTTAAACTCTAGGATTCCAAGAGATGGAGATAAGGTCTATTTTATCGCACGAGGAGACAGAATGATAATAGAAAATAATAAAGTGTATTACTTCTGTAATATAGGAGAATACGGAGAAGTTAAACTAATTTTAAACTAAAAACAATGAAAAGTTACAAATTAATCAAAAATTACCCATCGTTACCTAAACAAATTAAGGTAGGGAGTTGCGTTACGTTAATTATTAAATTGGATGAATACGTCTTCACATCTAAAAAGTCATTCAGTCGAGAAGAAATAGAAAATCATCCTGAATTTTGGGAGGAGGTTAAAGAGTCAAAAAAACAACTACAGTATAAAGTTACTTCCACTACTTATTTAACGGCAGCTTCGCCCGAACCATCCATTAAATCTATCACTAGATTAAGTGATAATAGGTCATTTCAAATAAGAGATAGGGTAAATGGTGGAGTAATTAAAGAATTTATCTTAGATGAAAAGTATGATGGAGGATTGAAGATTATTATAAGCGATACTAACAGCTGTTCCCTTAATTATCTTTGCATGGAATTACCAATATACAAGTCAGAAGACGGTGTGGATATGTATAATGGAGATCCTGCATGGAAAATTAAAGAAGATGGAAGTATAAAATGCTTTAAGATGCAAAACAGTATAGGGCATATATCCACTTATCCATTATTATTTTCAACTATAGAAGCGGCTATGGATTATAAAAGAGCAAACAAAAAAAGTATTTCTTTAAACAATGTTCTTTCCTTCTGCGATGAAATTGGCATTAATAAATATTTAGCTTATGATTACTTTAAACAGTATTAGCAAAAAATCACATTCATCGCTTTAGCGTGGGTGGGTAGTTTACTCATCATTGATTAATCAATAATCATCATCCGTTCCGTAAGTTCTCCGATTGTCCTCGGGTTCTTTTGGAACGATGTTGTGATTTTTGTTTCTGTGTACTTCCTTGTAGCTGTTTTCTCCTTGTTTTTCGTAGGTAATACTGCTTTTACGTCTTCTATTAACGTCAACTTTTGTAACTTCTACATCTCCACCACGTCTGTATCTGACTGTTTCTGTTGGTCGTCCGCTTCGGTCGTACTTGGTATATCCATTGTCGTCCTTTCTTACTTCTTGAGAAAATCCAAATTCACAAATGAATAATAATGCGATTAATGCTGTTGCTTTAAGTATGTCCATAGTTTCTAGTTTATAGTTTCAATTTTTATTTTAAAAAATTCTTTTCCTTTTTTAGTTATTTGTTTCTTGATGTTTAATTCATATATATCCCTATCATTGAACTTCCATTTTTTCTGGCAAATATCAACGATCATTTTTGTTGGATTATCTATATCAGCCAGTCTATTGCTGAATCCAAACACCAATTCCATTTTAAATGGAGGTTCTGGCATTTTTATCTTTGGTAGCATTAAAAGCACTGCCTTTTCATAGTTCTTATATTCGGGAGTCTTGTACCTGCGCCCTTTCCAAGCAATATTTACGCTCAATGGTTTAATGTCAACTCTTATCATTTCGTTTTTATTTTTTTTCGTCCGAAGATATTGTTATTTGCGAAACATTCTTTCCATCATCAATCCAAACAAATCCTTTGCTTTCAAATGGCTGTTTACTTTCAGTGAGCAATCTACTTATAGCTGATATTTCATGAGCCAAACTTATCGAAATCCTCAAATCATCCAAGAAATTATCCAGATTATCCGCATTGGTACAATCAACCATGTCTTGAAATGTGTTGATTTTATATTGCTTTAGTTTTCCCATTGTTTGTTATTTATTCGTTCTTATCCCTGAATATCCATTCTCCTTTGCCCAAGTTGGGTTGAGTTCAATTTCCTTATGGCAGAACGTATCTACCGCTAAGAAGTGTTCTTTATCCCATAATAAGTCGCCAATACGTCCAAGACAATGGTGTATTTGATCTGCTCTATTTCCACACCCAACTTCACACATTTCGTGTTCAGCCAAATACTCCTTTCTAGCTTTACGATATTTCGCTAGTCTAACCAACTCCTTATCGCTTACAGGATTTATGCTTCTCTTTTTCTTCTTGGGTAATTTTGAGTTTTCGACCGAATACCATCGTCCATAACAACCCCTACAAAGTCCATGTCCAAATAGGTAAGAAGGTTTTTCACAACCCTCAAACCCTTTGGCTTTTCCTTTTCCTTCGCAAATTTTGAGTTTCCTTTCCATTATTAACTACTTTAGTATCAAAGAGTTACTAAAATGGAAGGTTGTCCTCGTCATCGTTATCGCTTGAATTATCAAAATCATCATTCTGTGTTGTCGCAGGAGCAGATTGCTGATTATTATTTTCACTCTCTAATTTCAATCCACCAATGAATGGCATCTCATTCTTTTGTTCTTTGGTCATTGATTCTCTCAATGCTTTCGGAAGAGATACTTTAATACCATGAGAATTATACTCTGATTTAGGAGTTTCAAAACCAATGAAGTTTAAAAACATTCTACCGTCTTTTTCTACAATATGATTTAACTCTAAAGGTATCATGGCTAATTTTATTATTTTGCCTGCCTTATTCTTCTTTTCTACGATTGTTACATGAACTAATTTGTTTAGTTCAATTGTGCCTGGAATGTGTGCCATGTTGTTATTTGTTTAGTTAAATTTAGTTAATTCTGTTTTAGTTAAATCAAAAAATAGGTTTTCAAGCTCGTGCAAATATTTAAGTTCAATTCCGAATCCATTTACGTTAATTACTCCATAAGTTCCTAATGAACCAGGAAGCTCGAATATTTTAAAGCTATCTAGGTTATCATTATAGTCGGGCGAAAAGAACCAGTCTATGCCTCTTTCATAAGTAAATGCTTCTTCGTGAGCAGATCCTCTATTTAATAATACTTCTTCTGTTAATTGTATAGCTTTAGGAGCATCTTCTCCATTCAAATCTCTTACAAATCCAACGCTGTCTGTGAAATAGCCTAATTCTACCTTCTCATCTCTAAGGATTGAAAGTACCATGCAAACTGATTCGTGATATTGAAGTGTATTCCCTACTCTTAAATCTCTACTTTTTAGTTCCATTTGCTTTTATTTATTTTTGCGCTTCCTTCTGATTCACTAATACTACACAACATCTCCGTATCTTCATCTCCAAAAGAGACGGCCATTACATTCTTTGTGTTCAAAAAGTCTATTATTCCTATCATTATCTTCGGTTTTTGTTCCGACAAATATAATCAAATTTATTCATTGATGTTATTATTTTGTCACTTAGTTTTATTTTTAATTTTATTTTTGTAATTATACTTTGGTTATAGATTTAGAAGAAAGGACGGTAAGTAAAATTCAAGTCAGCCCCCTTACCCCCTTAATAAGAAGAGCTGACTAAAAAGTTACTTACAATAATATACTTCGTATAATGAGTTCGTCAGAATAGTATGGCTTTTGGTTTTGGTTACAAGTCATAGAAGAACCTCACAAAATTTAAAAGTGTTTAATGACATCGTGTATCGAAACATTTTCCTAGCAAGATACACCTCGGCACGTACATTCAAATTGAATCGCTATCCTTATGCTTTCCCCTAGTTGCTTTGGGAAACAAAAAAAGCCCCTTCGTATGAAAGGGCTTTTTACAAATACCTTTCAGAGGAGCCGCTGTAAAAGGTTTATGAAAATTCGATATGTCTTGATAAAAGTCTTAAAGCGGCTCAAACTTTAATTGTTGCTACAAAGCTATGCAAAAACATAATACAAAACAAAAATCTTTCCCAAATTAATGGAAAAGATTTTTGATTAATTAATAATATAGGTAATTGTATGTGTGAAGCGTACTCTCAATTTTAGTAATCGAGAGCAAATTGAATAGCAAATATAGCTATTTTTTACCTTCTCCGTACAATTCCTTCCACTTTTTATACCTTTTGGTAAAGTAGTATAGTGAACTACCCACCCACGCCAGAGGCGATGGGTTGGGCTTCCTGCTTCACAGACAAAAGTAATCCTTCATCTCCACAGGCTTGAAATTCTGCAGTTCCTGCAGTATTATTTTTTACAGTTGTATTCTATTTCTTTTCCCATCTTTTTTTGAAATTAAGTTCCTGTGTATACTTTTGGCTGTTGCATTGATTTATTATTTATCTCTGTATTTTGGAGATCATTGATATTCGCTTCACGGATTTGTTTGATTTTCATTTCTCCTTTTAATCTCTCTTCGTCCATATCGTCTAAATGCTTGGCTTGTTGATTCTTTTCTTCGAGCGATTTCTTCCATTCTTCCATCTCGATTGCTATACTATGCTTCATCATCGCTTCTTTCTTAGCAAGTTCTGCTGCCATAGCTGCTGACTGTTGCTGTTGCTCACTATTTGCTGCTGCTGCATTTTGGGCTTCACGCATTCTTTGCGCTTCATACTCATGTTGTTTTAAGTTCATGAATCTAAAGGCAAGCTTGGTGTCCATCTTCGCCATTTTCTCTACAATCATAGCATCTTCAATTCTGATTGTATCTCTTTGTAAAGCAAGGTCTATCTTTCTTGATAATTCATTTATATCTTCCTCGGTTGGTAATACTTCTAATTTCATTCCAAGTTCAGCTAGTGTCATGTCTTTTTGCAAGGAAATAACCTTTACGTTCTCTTTACCGATTGCATTCTCGAATCCCTTTATATTTTCGCCACGAGTAAGGGTATCCTGCACCATTATAGCAACATTCTTACATACTTCATCCTCAATGAAGTTTTGCGCATCGTACAAGTGAGATAAGGCTCTATTTCCTGCTTGTAATTTTATTTCTCTAGAACCAACACCTTCGTACTTATTCCTAGTCTGACCAATCATTGTATCATTTACGCCAATCTCTCTTTCTAGCGCCATTAAATTTTGATTGTAAAGTTCTGTTATGGCATTAATCTCGCTATTTATTGAACTATTTATTTCGCTGATTACATTTTGATCGATTTTTGAAGGGTCTTGTCCTTGGAAGCTATACCAAAAGACTCTTGTTTGTTTTGCTATATTCATTGCATCCATAGGGTTGTTCCCACTAATTCCAAGTCCTTTTAGGGCAGAAGTCATCATATCAATATTCGCCCGAATAGCTGGAGGAGCAATTTCATTTAAGAACTGCTGATACTTTAGAATTGCTTTGTGCATATTATCCACATAAGGTTCTGCTGATTCAGGCAATGCTTTGTTACGCATCAAATATATTTCAGGTGCGCATACAACAAATCGAGATCGTGGTCTGTTATCGTAGAATCCTTGTTCTCCACCTTCATACATTTCGTTAGATCGAAGTTCATGCCTTAGTAGTTTATTTGAATCTACAACCCATAAGCCATCATACCATACTTGCCTTTCTTTGCTGATTAATTCTTTTTTGTCTGATTCTTTTGCTTTACTATGGGCTTTGGTTTTGTTAAACTTCATCTTCCCATCTTTATCTTCCCTTTGAAGCCATGATGTTCTGTTGATAGTATTTATTTCGTAGGAAATAACGTTTACGACAAAGCTATTATAGGATTGATTAAAATCTCCCATTTCAAAGTTTTTATCCCATTGACCATTCTTATCTTTACCAGCTACACCTGCCGCCATATAAAATATTTCTTCATCGGTATATACCTTTTTCCCGTTATTGTTATTCCAAGCTCTTACTTCTGTTATTGTAAAGCGTTTGTATCTAAATGTAAATTTTCTGTTTTTAAAGTATTGGTCGGAAGAGTAAGGTACACCAAGATCGCTAGGGTCAAAAGACTCTACTCTAATATTCCCATGTTCATCGTAGTAAGTTTCAACGCAAGCCCATGATTTTTTAGTCAGATTAGCTGCTGTATCTCTCTTCTCATATTGCCAGTTATTATTATCAAGCACGCACTTGATTCCGATCTGCTGTGCAATTTCTAATGAAACTTTATAGCCTAATTCTTTTCTCAATTCAATTTCTTCTACAGATCCCGCAACTTCTTCTGAATCTGAAACGAGTTTTATCCCAGTATCTTTGAGTTGATTTTCTTGCATTTGTTTAAGGTAATAATTACCTTTCTCTCTTGCATACTGTTTGTCTTTTATAGATTTAGATGTTGCATCAAAGGCTGTAACTGTTGGCTCATATTTCTGCTCTGTCAAGGCTCTAATTACCGAACGGATATATATTGGTAGTGGTGATGTTGATTGCCAAAACATTTGCATATAATCAACTTTTCCTGTTCTGGCATCTCCAAATATTGGTTTGTACTTGCCAGGGTTTTGCATTCCTTGGGAAAGAAGTTCGTTATCGTGAAATCTTTTCCTTCGGTCATGAAATCCCCAAGAACAATGTACTGTTCCATAATCCCATATAGCTTTTACGCTTTGTAATCCCCATTTATTTTTAGCTTTAGTATTTGGATGAGCAAATTCATCTGGAAAGCCTACGTTATATTTTGCCATTATTAACCTCCTATATAAGTTGAAACTATTCCGCTATTATCAAACTTTGGGATGATGGGTTTTGAAAATTCTTGTTGTGTGTCTAATTTTATTTCTACATCGGAAGCTACAAGTGCAAGCATTGAGCTTACCGTTGCATCATATTCCGTCCATTTCATTGGATTAAATGCTTTCCATGATTCTAATGTTCTGTTGAATGGTAGAAACATATTTCTGCTGCCATCTTCATTTATTGCCATGTCTACGTGAACATAACTCATTAATCTATTAGGAAGGTTTTTTCTAGGAACATCTCCAGATAGCGCTATTCCTCTTTCCACCGTTCTTTTTCTACTGTAATCTGTGTGTGTAGATTCGGGTCTTTTAAGTAAATAATCAAAGTAGCCATTTGTTCGGAAGAAATTTACTATACCCGACTTGTTATTCTCTGCTAGTATTCTCGCTCCATAGAATATAGAAGCCATTAAAACATCTTCGTACATTTCCTCTGGTGTTGGTGGTCTGCAAATGTACTCTAGTATAAATGTATTTGAGAATGGGTCTTTCTTTTCTCCTCCATCCCATACTCCGCTCTTCTTAAATAAATGAAATCCTGCATCTGATGCTCTATCATCTACTGTTATTCTATGGTCAAAGGGGTCAACTCCGCCACGAATAGAAACACCAATAGGAGATCTGTGTCTTCCTTCTTCGGTCATTTCCCACTGCCACTTATTCCTATCTTTTTTATCTGGAAACCATGAAGCATAGAATTTACCTTCTGGGTCGGGCTGCCAATATACTTCGGGATTGGTTATGTCCGTTCGCCATCTAAAGTTCCCTCTAAAGACATTATCTTCATTTACGTATGCTTTGTTATATTTTATGAAATCATTGATATGCTCTTCGTTAAAATAGCATCCATGAATAGTTTGGAATGCTTCATCAATACTAAATGGATATTTACGTATTTCAGAAATTAGGGCTTGACCTTTAAGGGCTGATCTAATTTTCTCTCTATACCTTTTTGCTCTTCTCCAATCACTATAACCATACTCATCTATGAAAGGCACACCATGTTCATCATCCCCTCTCATTCCATGAAAAGATGGTTTAAAGTATTGAATCAAACCATTATTGGTCATGCCAAATGGATTGAGTCTACTCATATCTGCTCCATTCCATACCCCTTTAACCCCTTCATCTTCCTTTTTAGATTCAATATCTTCAACGGTAGTAATGGCTAAAACTTTTCCTATGATTGTAGAACCATCCATCATTGTCTCACTAACCACTTGCAGTGTTACATTGGTATCGCTATTTTGCGGCTTACCAAACTCATCTAAGATAAGTCTCAATAAGTCATGACCGTCATAGGCGAAAGATTCAGAACTTTTGTAGTCGATTATACTATTTGTATATGTATCTCCAATTCTCTTTTTTATCGCAGTCTTGGTGTCTTTTTTAGAAGGTTCGCTGAATCGAAGCGATTTAGTAGGCGATGTCTCTCCATTGTCTAGTGGTCTAAAGATATAAGGCAATAGTTTCCACGATGTGATTATCTTCTTCATGACGTTTTTCGCATCAGGTTCAGTACTTGATTGAATACCAATCTCTGCTGTATCGTTCATTAGTGCTGCTAAATAAGCAATTAAGGACGCTTTGTAAGACTTCCCATCTCTACGATTAGTAATAAAAGCCAAGCCAAGTATCTTGTCCGACTTCTCTACTTTATCCCACAAATAGAAAAAATCCCTATCCGCATCATTAAAAGAAGGCAATCTCATTATCTTAGGCTTGCCCTCTTCACTAGCCTTTATCTTCCACCAATTTAAGTAGAAGTAATGGATTCCTGTTACGTATTCTAAATTTCCGTTATTGAAAAACCACACTCCATTATGTATCTTCTCCCATTCCGTTTCCGTGAATTCAACTATCCTGTGCTTATCCCAATCGTTAAACTTCTCTGGAAGCGGTAAAGGGATAAACTTCTGATCGCTTTTTTTTAGATTGTAGCCATGTATATCCTTTGCAAGCGGAACTTTCGGGAGGATAATCTCATGCCCATAAATATTCCGCTTCCTCTTGAATTCCCTACGTACCTTTTCTAAATTCATTTTTTATTTTTTAAATTCATTTTTTATTTTCTTATGCCCATTCGAGTTACATCAACCTCCTTATCTTCCGAAAATATCCCTTTCGAGCAATGTTCAAGCAAGTAGGATAAACCCTTGCTTATCTTTTCCATGTCCACCATGTATTTTAAAACACGGTCGAAAGCCTTATCTTCGCTATTTATAGATAAACCTCCATCCCTTATCGACTCATTAATACTTCGGATCTGTTGATTTATAGCATCAAAAGTGTCGAATGTAGGGTCTTCTACCATTTCCCTAACCGATGCCTCAAACTGCTCTAAGCAATCTAAAAGCTCCGCAGAACTAGCACCATTTCGTTTAGATAATGGAAGTATATCTTCCGATATTAACTTCTTATTAGACATTTTCCGAAATATTATAAAGGATTAACTTCCGCATTTCTCTTCGTCTCCATCGTAGACTTAACCGTAGCAAAAGCTACACTCGTCTCCAAATATGAAGGATAACTAGAAAAACCATCTACAGTAATCCTAGTCCCACCCGGTACAGCTTCCATATGAACTACGCTGTTCTCATTGATGATTATATCAAAACCTGCGTAATCATTCATACCCGCAAATTTACTGCAAGTCATAGTAGCAGTGCAAAAAGCAGTAGAAGTCGAATAAAGCCCAGAACTGTCTGTCCAAACTTCATCAATATCCATAGTCACAGCTCGCTTAATACCTGAATCAAAATGCAATATCAACACTCCATTCGTATCAAACAATCCAAAAAATATCTTCTTGTCGTTCAAACCCATTGAACCACCTTCGTCATTTACTATTGGTACTATATTCATAATCTTAAATTTTTATAATCGTTTATAATCAAAAACATAACATAATGCCAAACTTTCGCCAAACATACATATCAAGCCTCTATTTACATAACAACAAAAATAAATATATTATCAACCAATATTCCCTAATGCCAATTATTTAGCAAATCAAAACAAAAAAAGTGATCTAAAAATGTATGGGCTTGGGAAGATAACTGAAAAATAGATGAGATTGTGAAGAGGGGGTTATAACAAAAAACTTTTAGGGCTCATCCCATTTTAAAACCGTTTTGTTTGGACGGGGTGGGGTCAAAAATTCAGAATTGAAAAAAACAAACCGAAAGTATGCAAATGCTCATTGATACGAGCAAATGCTCGGCGCACAGCGTCAACGCCTTGATGTTTGGCTGTACGATCCAAGCATAATGCTGAACAAGGCAGCGTTTAGTTAAAATTGCTATCTACAATGTATAAAATATATTTGCGGTATCAATTAGTTGTGCGTATATTTGCACCATAGAATGATTGAGGCGCTCATTTAAAAGCCTTGGGAGTTCCGGCTCTCTCCTGCTAATTTAGTGCTATAAGTCTAAGACGAATACAGCACTAGAGGACATCACAGGCAACCGGTTAACCAACCTTTGCAAAGAGCGTAATATACGTATGGATTGTAAGCAGCTCGATACTGCTGCAAAGGTCTAACCTATTAAACTATATTGTTATGAATATTGATAAAATCAAATTTAGAAGAGAATTTAAGCACGTTTACAAAGTAATCAAGTTGATGCGAGTGAGCGGAAGGAGACAAATAATTGAGAGGGGTTTAACAGAAGCCCAGGCGCAAAGGTTTGTACAAAGAGACATTGACACTAATGGGCCTAATACAAGATCAATGATTATATACGAAAAACAATAATAAACATAAACATTTAAAACTTAGAAACTATGACCTGGAATAACGTAAATATGAATAGCGATTACGAAAAAGAACAAAACATTGTAGACCCTTATAATTTTAACGCTCTTTTGTTAGAAATTCAATGTAACATAAAAAAGGAGAATATAACAAAGGAGAATATTATTAAGCAGTTCAATGAGTCGCTGAGAAACAACCTTGACGGCGCAAAGGAGGTAATGGAGTCTAATATTGATAACATAATAAAAGAAGCCAAGAAAACGGCAGCAATTAAATAAAATAAACCAACTGCCAACGGCCTGAACTTTCACCGGTTCGGGCATTTGGTGGGAAACACTAATAATAACTAAAACTTAAAGACATGAGCAAGACGACACAATTACTTTTCATCGAATTAAACGACGTGAAGAGAAAAATTAAAGAGGTCCTTAATAATGTAGATGCAACTATTAATGATGCAGCTCTGCTTGTTAACAAACGCAAAAGAATTGAAGCACGTTTGAACATCAACTAATATTATTATTATATTCGGGCGAATCCGTAGAGGTTCGCCCATAAAACATAGATATTATGACACTTACAAAAGCAAAAGCAAAACAAAAAAAGCTATTAAATTTTATTTTAAAGCCTAATTCTAATTTTGAAAAGACCGTTTTAAGTCGGCAAGAAGTGATGGGTGCAGATGGGGCTTTTTTTTTTACTATTGGGGAAATGGAAAGCCTAAGTAATAACCACGCAACTGATGAAATGACAGACGATGGAATGGAAGAATTTATAGATGCAATAGTGGAAAATTTTCCATCTTTAGAATATTAACAATAAAATTAAAACAAAAGAAATTATGGCTTATAAATGGAAACCAAACGCAGCACAGCGCAAAGAATATGCAAGAAAGATGAACGACCCGCACGAACGGGCAGAAATCGA
>LV_Brine_h2_0102DRAFT_1000329_pt1 | contig 17508 bp, 27 predicted proteins | sample LakVidmifraction_3_FD_10600 | JGI IMG/M metagenome (IMG submission 10600)
TACCACAGGCAACAAAAGAAAGCCTTCTTGAATCCCTTAAAGATAAATAATATGGACTACGAATACTGGAAAAAAACAATAGAAACAGTGGAAGTGGAACACCTAGATAACATAAAGGACAGCATCTTAAGCGACAGAAGCATGAATCAGGAAGAAGTGGATAGATTGCTAGAGCAGATTAAACAAATGTGGATAGCCATCTTGTAATAAATCTATACAGGTATACACTTAAGCTATGAAGGTTAAATCCTACTACAAAGAAGTATTAAATACTTTAGCTAACATCCGAGAGTCAAGAGATGACGACAGGTTCTTAACAGTCTGTATATGGAAGAACTACAATGCCTCTAACGTGGCAAATATAGACGGTAGAGACTATGTAAGCCTAAAAGACATAGTACAGACACTTCCACACTCTGATAGCATAGAACGAGCAAGACGAGTAATACAAAATGACTTAGGACTTTACCCTCCTACTACGTGGAAAATAGCAAGTAAGAGAAGAATGGCAAGAGATATATGGGAAGATGAGCATAGACACTCCATAAGTCAAGCAGATGCCCAGAAGATGTTAGATATTTACCTTAAAGAGAAGTAACCACTCTAAATGAAAAAAATATACACACATGAATGGGAAACAGTACACAAAGAAACCAGTGGGTTTACTCAAGCCACAGGGTTGGAGCTACGTCAAAAAGTATTCAAACTTTGGAAGTTAAGGGTGGTAACTCATTTATTTCTATGCACAGGTGGGCAATATATAAGGGGCATAAGATGTAGAATCAAAGAAGATTTGATACAGTCTAAGCTAGAGGCAAAAAGGAAATGAAATCACTGGTAAGTTTAGCTTCACAGGAACACGTAAGAATCAATGAGATTAAGATTTGCCGACACAAAGGAAAAAGATGCCATAGAACATACATATCATCTAGGAAGAATCAAAGAATGTGCATACCCTGCGGCTGTGATATGGGTAAGGATCTAGAATTAAAGAAAGTGGATAAGAAAAAGCATTGGAAGACTGGAACAAATAAGAAATAACATACGTCGTACTTACTAGCTAGATTGACAACAATTTGATATACTGTGTAAAATGGGCAGGATAAACAAGCTATCACAATCTCATATTAATCTAGCAATAAAGCTGAAAGAGCTAGGTTTCTCTAAAAGAAAAATAAGTGAGCTACTTGAGATAGCTGAGACAACCATTTGGGATAATATATACAAGAAAAAAGAAATAGTATTACCCTTCAGAGACATAAACATAGTAATAAACATAATAAAAACAAAGAAGAATGAAGGTTTAACATCTTTACAAGTCTCACAACAATTTGATATACCACTAGGAGAAGTAAACTACATTTGGACAAAAGGAGAACAACATGTNGCTACTGTGTAAAAGATGCAAAGCAAAGACAGAACAAGCATTACTATGGGTAAGAAAGCACTACAACAAAAAACAGTACGACTACAAGTCACAGTGTAAGTGCGGATGCAGGAATATAACAATCTTTAAGTAGTCATTAATGGCTACTTTCTTTTTGACAAATATATGTTATATTGTATACATGGAAGAACCTAATAATCAGGAATTGAGCAGGAATGTAGATGGAACATTTACAAAGGGTGTAAGCGGTAATCCAAGTGGAAGACCAAAGGGTAAAACTATGAAAGAGTTTGCCAGAGAATACTATTACCAAAAGACAGACGAAGAAAAGATAGCGTACATAGAATGGTTAGATAAAAAGAAGCCAGGCTTTGCATGGACCATGGGAGAAGGTAATCCAGACACAAAGTCAGACGTAACATCTAAGGGGGAGAAGATACTAGTAATGCCACTAGAGCTTATAACAAAGAATGACACTACATCCAGCTCAATCAACAATAGCTAAATCATCCAATAGATTTAGGGTGGTGAACTGTGGAAGACGATTTGGTAAAACCTATCTAGCTGTACTAGAGATGGTAGCTAAGGCTGTATATGGCAATGATAGATATATATGCTACATAGCCCCGACATATGCACAAGCGAGAGATATTGCATGGCAAGAGCTTAAGAAGGTGTGTTTACCTATAGCTAGTAACATCAACGAGAGCAGACTAGAAATCACAGTACAAACCACACAAGGAGGAACGTCTATTATTTCTTTAAGAGGATGGGAGAGTATAGAAACACTCAGAGGGCAAAAGTTTCACTTTATTGTAGTAGATGAAATAGCATCTATGCGTAACTGGAGTTCCAACTGGCAAGAGGTAATAAGACCAACACTCACCGACTACAAAGGAGAGTGTCTTTTCATATCAACACCCAAAGGATTCAATCACTTCTACGATTTATTCAACAAACAAGACACTGATAAGGATTACAAGTCTTTTCATTTCACAACTTACGACAACCCACATATTCCAAGTGAAGAAGTAGACAAAGCTAAACAGGAAATGACAGAGGACAGCTTTGCACAAGAGTACCTAGCAGACTTTAGAAAGCAAGAGGGTCTAGTTTATAAGGAGTTCTCAAGAGAGCTTCACTTATATGATGGAGAACCAACAAGAGCCAAGGCGGAGTTCTTGGGAGGTGTAGACTTTGGATTCAGACACCCCTGTGCTGTTNTTCACATTGTGGTGGATGTAGATGGTGATTACTGGGTAACTGATGAATGGTACAAAACAGAGAGAACAGAGGAGCAAATAGCTGAGTATGTACGCTCTTGTGGGTTTAACGAAGTGTTTCCTGACCCTGAAAACCAGTCAGCGATAGAGCTATTCAATCAAAAAGGTATAAACGTAAGAGAGGTGGTGAAAGGAAAAGGCTCAGTTAAGTCAGGAATAGATGCTGTGCGTAACCTATTGAAACAAAACAGGCTACATATTCATAAGAACTGCACCAATCTTATATGGGAGTTGGAAACATATTCATACAAGGAGAAAACAGCTAACGATGATTCACCAGAAGAACCAGTAAAGATGCATGATGATGCACTGGACTCTCTACGTTATGTCTTAATGACACACGAAGGGGTAACACCAATAACTAACATCGAAAAGTACAGGATGCAACAAGCTAGAATGAACAACGCGAGGAACTTTAGAGAATAAAACCGACCACTACTATACTAAATTCAATGAAAGAGTATAAAATTACTACCTATCTACCAGATTTAATAGATGCATACAACGAGCCTGTTCAAAGAATTGATGGTCTTGTTCGTAGACCTAAAGAGATAATCCGCAAAGTGGAGTTCTATTCCGTGGACCAGTTCTTATCAGGGAATAAAGACGAGCTAGGTAGGNTTAAACCCTTTATCAACCACGGAAACTCAAGAGTTCGTGTAGCTAAAACAGCAACAGACATAGACTTAAAGGAAATTAACTTTGAGGCAGATAGCCTAACATACGCTGTACAAGCAATGCTTATCAATAAGGAGTTCTTCAAGTGGGCAAAGGATAATAACTTCTCTAACACACTCAACGAAATGGGTATCACACGTCCTAAGTATGGTGGTGTTCTTGTAAAGAAGTGTGAAGATGATGGAAAATTAGAAATAGAGGTGGTGGACTGGGTAAACGTAGAGTTTGACCCTGCTTGTATTAAGGACGGAGCAATCATAGAACATCACTATATGGATGCTTCTGAGCTTATGAAGAAAGCAGAACTATGGACAGGGTTTGACGACATCAAGGATGTTTTCAAGGCACACGCTAAAGCAACTAAAAACAAGCCAAGTAAAATAGAAATACTAGAAGTAACAGGAGAGTTCTCTTACTCATTTGACCCTGAACTAGATGAATCAGAAGCTAACGATGCTAAGTTTAAGGATATGTGTTTCTATATCGCTAAGGTAAACAAGAAGAACTACTTGCTATACAAGGAGGATTTGCCAGAGGGCGAGGATAAGTATAAGTACTTAGCTTGGGAAAAAGTAGGGGAAGGACTAGGCAGAGGTGTATGGGAGGAAGGATTTGAAAGTCAAATGTGGATTAACGACCAGTACATTCAAATGAAGAATGCTCTCGACCTCTCTGGAAAGGTATTTACCAAAGGAACAGCAAGGAATTTGGGTAATGCTATTACCGATGTCGATAATGGTCATCACTTCGACCTTAAGGCAAATGAAACGCTTGAGGCTTTCCAACTATCAACCGCAGCACTTCCACAGTTTGAGAACCTAATCAACCAATTCTCTAACGAGTACAACAGAATATCGTCTACCTATGATGCCAACACAGGAGAGCAACCACCATCAGGAACCCCACTAGGGCAAACACAAATACTTAATCAAGTAGCAAACAGTCCTTTCCAATATCAGCAAGAGGTGTGGGGGCTATGGTTGAATGACATACTCAATGACTGGGTTATGCCTTATCTTAAGAAGAACATTCTAAAAGACCACGACCTTGTAGCTGACTTCTCGGAGGATGAGCTGAATGAAATAGACGAGGCTATCTCTAATGAACACATCAATCCACAAATAGCTCAGATGATGTTTGACCGCAAAGAAGTAACACCTGAGATACAGCAAGGAATGGTAGATGAAACAAAGAAAGGATTGTCTAAGTTTGGAACCAAGAGAGAAATTAAGATACCTAAGAAGTTCTTAGACGTAGGAGGAAAGCTAACAGCTAACATCACAGGAGAGATGAAGAATAAGCAAGCTATCCTACAGTCTATGGACAGTATTATGGGCAAGGTGGTTCAGTCATTCGACCCTAACACTGGTAAGTATGGTGTACTTGAAAACCCAACGCTTAATAAGCTATTCAAGACCATGGTGGAAATGGCGGGTATACCATTCTCATCAGTTCAACTAGGCAACACAGCAGGAAAAGGTGGAACAGCACCTACATCAATGACACCTGATTTAACAGCTATGCAGACACAAGGACAGCCTGCTCCAGTAATGGCACAATAACTATGGCACTAACAATCGGATTAAGAATCCAAGACAAACTAAACATACTAGCGGGAACAACTAATTTAAGAAATGCAGAAGCTCTTAGAGTTCTAAACTCACGCACAGCTTTTACAGACGGAGAACAAGAAGGTTGGAATCGCTACGCAGGAACAACAGGGCTTCGCTCACAGGATGCGGCTAATGTTAAAGCATCAACCATTGGACTGCGGATCCAAGATTGTGTTAATCTTATCTAATGGATACTCTAAGACAATTTCAAGGAGACGACACCACTAAATTAGCACTGCTAGACTTTCTTTACTCATACATAGACCAAGAAGGGTTAAGAAGAATGTACGAAGGAGAGGATGTGTCTCACATTAAAGATGCTAAAGACTTAATAGACGGTGCCTTTACTAAGCTAAAACAAGATTATGGAGTCAATCAATCTAACGAACGTACCAACATCAACCAAGCCGAGTAGGAGACTATCAGACCTACATGAAAAAGACAGACTGCTTATGCAGTACGCTGGGATATTTAAGCATAATATAAAAGAGTTCGCAGCTACTACGCCTAAGAAATATAAGAATAGAGTAAATTATGCAGAATAACCGACCACATTTACTATAAGAGCTAAGAGTTATAGTTTATCTCCAATAAAAAACTACTAACAAAAGTGTATCGTTACACTCTTAACGTTTAACCTTTATCATTATGGAAGAAAATGAAAATGCTCCAGTAGATGTAGTAGAGCAGGAAGAAATAACATCAGGGGAAGTTACAGAGTCGGAAGATGATGTGATAACCCTCACAAAGGCAGAGTTTAAGAGCTTAGACAGGAAAGCAAGAGCCTACGATGCTAACAAGACAAAGCCACAGGAGAAAATTAACAACAACGTGAATGCTATCTCCGAAGAGGACATAGAAATCAAAATCTTAAAGTCTCAAGGCGTAGATTCTGAACTCATAGACACGATGAAAGCTCTAGCCAAGGTTAGAGGTAAGTCAGTCTTAGATATTCAGAACGACCCGATACTTGTAGCTATGAAAGAAGCAAGGGAAAAAGAAGTCAATGCACAAAAAGCTAGACTTCCAGCATCCAAAGGTTCTTCCACAGTAAAGCAAGTCAGGTCACTATCTACCCCAGGACTCACAGATGCTGAAAGAAAAGAACTCTGGCGTTCACAAACTAAAAATTAACTAAAAATATATGGGATTAGGAACCGATGGAATGGGTGCTGGTGTAGGTGGAAGCCTTACCGTAGACATTCCGCTTATTTGGGGACAGACAATCAACGACTATTTTCGCTACAACCTTTCGCTCGCTGAATTTTTCATCGACCGCTCAGAGGAACTAGCAGATGGTGGTTCAGACGTTTACACACCGAACATTGTTGCAATGGCTACTGCAAGCAAGACTACAAATTCACAAGTAACGCTAAACAACCCTATCCAAACTAGAAACACTCTTACAGTGTCTACATGGAAGGAAAGTTCATTCATTATCGAAGACCGTGAAATGGCACAACTCAAGAAGTCATACTACCTACAGGAGAAGTTCGCTAAAGCAGCAGCTTACGAAGTAGCACAAGACCTTGATGACGCTATTGCAGCAAACTTTACATCTTTCACCACCAACATTCTTGGTCTTGCAAGCTCTAACATTGCTGATAGTTCACTCTTGGCAGCTATTGCAGTTCTTGAAACTGCAGGCGTACCAGGTATCTATGGAGGTGAATGTGCTTGGATTTTCCATCCAAACACTTTCTACCGACAAGTAGGTTCAGTAGATAAATTAACACTATGGCAGAATACACAGACAGAACTACCTAGAAGCAAGGCTCCTACACGTTCTCTCTACAGTATTCCAGTCATCGTTACTCCAGCAGTTCCATTAGGAGCTGGTGCAGTAGGTGAAAACTCATCTCGCCTTAACCTTCTCTCTCACAAGGATGCAATTCACTGGGCTAGAATGTCAATGCCAGTTAAGGCAACATCAGGTTTTGTAGGTACAGAAGGTGTACGTATTCAGCAATCATACATCCAAGAATATCTTGGAGAATTGGTTACTGTAGACCTATGCTACGGTACAATGCTTAACCGCCAAAACGCAGCAGTGAAAATTCGTTCACACAGTTTAGCAGTTGGACTCTAATTAGTTTTCCACAGCAAACAATCAATCACACTTTACAGTGTGGTTTTTTGTTGTACACTGTGTACATGGCTAACACACAAGAAGATATAAATAAGTTTCTTAGTGAGCAGTTGAATACATACGCAGGATTTTTAATAAACAAGGTAAAACCACTAGAAAAAAAGTACGGACAGACACCACCGACAAACTACGTGATAAAGACGTACGAAATGCTTCTCTCTAAGAAGATAAACAATCTTGGAGCTGACTCGGTACTAGAGGGTTATTACGAGGCTAACAACATAAAGGCAATATGACAGTAAACGTAGGACATTTATATCGCAAGAGAACAGTAAGGAGACTAGATGGCTCTATACACGAGCTACGAGATGACGCAGACGGTGGAATCATAATCGCAAACGGAAAGGTGGTAAATCAGGAAAAGATTGACGAACTGGCTAAAATAGAGCTAGACAGACAATCAGCAGCACAAGCCATTACTCAAGCAGTGGGAGTAAGACCTGATTTAATAGAGCAAAGAATAGAAGCTCCTAGTAAGAGTAAAGAAATAGAGGATAGGATGACAGCATTAGAAACCAAACTAGACACCAAGCTAGATGCGATACTTAAAGCAATCAGTAAATGATAGCAAGCACAGAAACATTCCCTTTCTATGAAGAATGTAGGGCAAAGTTCGGAGTAGACATAAACAAGAATGTAGTCTTTACTTATGGAAATACAATCCACGCTAGATGCTATATACCCCCTGACCTACTGGTACACGAGCAAACACACTCAGTTCAACAGGAAAGAATGGGTAAGGATGCGTGGTGGAAAGCATATCTGTTATCTCCAGCGTTCAGAATTAAGCAAGAGGTTGAAGCATACAGAAATCAGTACAAGTACCTTAAAACAAACGACAGAGAGCATAACTTCAAAGTATTAAGCAGGCTGGCTAGTGACCTTTCTGGAGGCACTTATGGAAGTGTAATGACATTACAAGAGGCTATAAAGAAGATACAATGAAAATACTTTACATTCCAGGGGCTTATCCATTTTGTTACTACTACAGAGGACTCTTGCCAGGTGTTTACTCAAATCAAGAGGTTATACAAGATTTTATGCGTAGAGACGGACAGTTTAATGGACAAAAAGCACTAGAAAAAGCAAGGAATGTGGACGTGATTGTTTTTCAAAGACCATCTACTACACCCTCTCTCACACTAGCTAAGTCGCTCAAGCTACTAGGTAAGAAGATAATCTTTGAAAATGACGATACATACTCAGGTATTCCACTGGAAAGGCTAGAGAATGCTAAACAAATTGAGATAGCTAAAGAACAAAAGAAAAACCTAGACGANTTCCTTAAGATTTCAGATGGGGCTATCGTTTCCACAGACTTCTTAAAGGAAGAATATGGAAAGATACAGCCAAACATCACCACTCTTAAGAATTGCATAGACCCAATAGATGCCATAAAGTGTAAGAAGAACGAAACAGGCAAGTTTAGAATAGGATTTATTGGCTCAGTTACTTCTAATGATGACTACCTGCACATTAAGCAACAACTCAAAGAACTAAGTGATAGAGACGACATTACAATAGTGATTATGGGGGTTAAGTATCAAGACGGAACAACAATACCCGCGATGAAAGAAGATTTAGACTTCTGGATGTCTCTTAAGAACGTAGAATGGCACACAGTAGTACACGTTACCGAGTATATGGGGTATATCTCAAGACTAGCNTTAGACCTTGCGGTAATCCCAAGAAAAGAACACTACTTTAATCAGTGTAAGAGCAATCTAAAGTTCTTAGAGATGTCACTACTCGGAATACCTGTACTGGCTCAAGGTTTCAAGGATGGAACTAGCCCATATCAAGGAATAGACAAAGAATATATGACAATCGTGACAGATAACTCCACTTGGTTTGACGAAGTGATAAAAATAAAAGACAATTACCCACAGTACTTAGCTCTAGCTCAAAAAGCGAAAAACTATGTACTTACAAATTATAATATAAAGACCTATGCCCTTAAGTGGACAGAAGCAATAACAAAACTATGCAAATAAACAAGGAAATTTTATCAGAAAAGAACTACACAGGCACAAGACTTATTGAAATCAATGATGAGACTGTAGTAACCTTAAACAACGAACGCAAAGAACTACTAGCCGAAGGAGAGCCAATCCTAAAGGAAATGGAACTACTTAGTCCACCTCTCGATGCTTTCTATGTATTACTCGCACCAGTAGAGNAAGAGAGAGCTAGAATTAAGGAAGAAATGAAACCTGCTTATGATGCTTACCAAGCTAAAGTTGCAGAAATGGATAAGGTTTACCAAAAAGGGCAACTAGTATCAGATAAAATCCAACCAATAGTAGCAGAGCTTATCAAAGGGGAATTAGGTGAGTTTGAAAAAGGCTTAACAATGAAGGAAGTTGATGGAAAGCTATTCGTAGAAGTGATTGACGAGATAGAAGAAAAAGTAAAAGCAATAAGAGCTTCCAAGAAGAATGCTTAAGCCAAGCTCAATCTTCGGCAGATTAGGAAACTCTCTCTTTCAGTACGCGTATATCTTCGCACAAATGAGAAAAGGAGAAATACCAGACATATACCTGCAAGACCCGAAGTACTTCGATGACTTTTCTGGAGACTTCAAAAAGCTAATGGGAGTAACTGTAGGTTATGTTCCAAAAGTCGCCATACATGTCAGACGTGGTGACTATGTAAACAATCCGTTCTATGTTGATTTAACCAAGACTGATTACTACCCCAGAGCAATGGAAATGTTCAAAGGCAGTCAATTCATAGTCTTTAGCGATAATATAACTTGGTGCGAGGAGCAAGAAATGTTTAAGGGCTGTGAGTTCTTTCACGGAACAGAGATGGAAGACTTAAACAAGATGTCGGAGTGTGTAGGACACATCATAGCTAACTCATCGTTCTCTTGGTGGGGTGCTTATCTAGCTCCACACACGCAGAAAGTAATATATCCGAAGAATTGGTATACAGACGGAATAAGTAGAACTATTTGCCCACAACACTGGATATGTATTTAGTAACAGGACACAAAGGAATGATAGGCACCAAGCTCTGCAAGCTACTTCCTGATTACATAGGAATAGACATTAAAGACGGTAAGAATCTACTAACTTGCGACTTACCTAAAAGAATCGGGGTTATCTACCACTTGGCGGCTCAGACCTCTGTAGAATCCTCTTGGCACGACCCTGTACACGACATGGACAACCTAAGAATGACAGCGAGACTAGTAAAAGAATATCCTAAAGCTAAGATTATCTACGCCAACTCTTGTGCATCAGTAAACCCACAGTCGCCTTATGGCTTCTCTAAGAAGGTCTCAGGTGATTACATTAAGACATTCCACGCTAACTACGTTTCTTGTGTGTTTCCAAACATTTACGGAGTGGAAGGAGGAAAAAGTGTTGTAGACCTGTTCAAAGGTAAGAATGAAGTCACGGTGTATGGTGATGGGCTACAAACAAGAGATTACGTTCACGTTGATGATATCGTAGAGGGTTTACTTGAAGCCAGATACTGGAACAAAGGAGAATACTTTATGGGGAGCGGTGTGAGTACCACTGTGTTAGATTTGGCGGGGAACAAGAAGATACACTTTGCTCCTTCAAGAAAAGAAGAAAGAGAGGTGGTCGTTGCCAACACAACACCTAACTGGAAAGCTAAAATAAAACTATGCGAATATCTATAGCAATACCAACATACGAAATGAATGGAAGGGGTTATGAAATGCTCAAGAGGTGTCTTAACTCTATCGGTTCTCAGTCTTTTCAGAACTTTGAAGTTGTTATAAGCGACAATTCAAACAACTTATTTGATGATTTAGTAAAACTCTATCCGTTTAAGATTAAATACTTCCACAGCGATGCAGTGGGTGCTACTAAGAATACCAATTCTGCTATTAAGGAGTGTAGCGGGGAATTAATCAAGATACTCAACCAAGACGACTACTTCACGCAACCATCGTCACTTTCTGACATTGTAGAGGGCTTCACTGGTGACTGGCAGATAACAGGATGCAACAACAATCTAATCCCAATGGTCACAGGAGATTTAGTACAAGGAAACAATAAGCTCGGCAGTCCTTCTTGTCTTACAATCAGGAATCACAACGTACAAATGTTTGACGAAAACTTAAGATGGGTCTTTGACTGTGATTACTACCAGAGAATGATTTATAAGTACGGAAACCCTGTGATATTAAAAGGTAACTACATAACAATAGGAGAAGGTGACCATCAGGTCACAAACAGACTTACACTAGAAGAAAAATTAAAAGAAGTTTATTCACTAACACAGCGATATGCTTAGAACACCTATTTTTGAAGGGCAAGGCTTGGGAAATCAGCTCCATAACTATGTCACTGTTCGCTCACTGGCAAAGGATAAGGGGTTTACGTTTGGAATTATCTATCCAGATAGATTCAAAGGTCATTCTTTTATGAACTTAGATATGGGAATACCCACAACCGACTGTACGTTTAATACCGATGGCACAGAGCCAGACTCAATGAGAATGGGTAACAAGTACTATCGGGAAGCAGATATTGATGGAGGAGACTACGACCCAGAGATGTTTAACGTAACGGATAATACGATTATACACGGAAACCTACAAGGCGAGAACTACTTCAAGCACAACAAGAAAGACATTAGGGAATGGTTGAAAGTAGAGCCACTAGAAATGCCTGACGACCTTTGCATTATCAACTTTAGAGGAGGAGAATATAAGTATGTACCAGAGTTTCATTTAACTAATGACTATTGGGATTTAGCAATCAAGACGATGAAAGATAAGTACCCAAAGATAAGGTTTGAAGTTCACACTGACGACAGAGAAGAAGCCAGTAAGTTCTTTCCTAGTTACCCAATTATAACGGACATAGGATTAAACTGGAGGTCAATTAGATATGCTAAACACTTAATCATTTCTAATTCTTCCTTCGCTTGGCTTCCTGCATGGCTAGGAGAATCTAAAGAGATACTAGCTCCTAAGTTCTGGGGAAGAAGGAATAAGGGCTATTGGTTTCTCAAGCAGAATGTAACGGAGGGTTTTATCTATCTCTAGTATGTGGGTAATATCACACTACAAATCTGATTACCAATGGGTAAAGGAATACACAGAGGACTACATTGTGTACAAGAAAGATATGGTAAACACAGGCTACAACATCTTTGATATAATGTCTTTTATCATAGAGTTCTATGATGACCTACCAAAGACTTGTGTGTTTGTAAAAGACAATGTCTTAGAGAGGCACATTACAAAAAAGGAGTTTAATAAACTTATTAAAAATAAGACATTCACACCACTACTAACTCAGAGCCATAAGACATACGAGCCTGTGTGTAGGTATGTCGATGGTCTGTATCAAGAAAGAAATGACTCATGGTACTTTAACTCCTATCCACACAAGTACTTTTCTACCTACAAGGAATTTGCAGGAATAATGAAGCTACCCAACCCAGAATATCTATCCTTTGCCCCTGGGGGTTGCTACATAGTTCCTAGAGACAATATACTTAGGCGAGACAAGAAGTTTTATAAAGATTTACTAAAGTTCTGCTCGTGGTCACAGATAAACGCAGAAAGCCACGCAATAGAACGCTCACTTTACACAATATGGACACATCCACACTAGAAAAGCACCAAAAGTATACAAGAGACGAGATTAAAGAATCAAGTATCTTCCTATGGTCGTAGACACTTTTTACTTTAATGGAGAACTTGAAACACTAGAGGTGAGACTAACACTACTTTCCCCTTTCGTGGATAAGTTTGTCATGCTAGAGGCTAAAGAAACCTTTACAGGTGTAGCAAAGGAACTAACGTACATAACCAATTTAAAAAGGTTTAGAAAATGGAATAATAAAATAGACTTTATCGGGCTACCAGTAGGTATGAATGATATGGAAATACTGAATATAGCTAAGAGTAGCTCAAACGTAGGAGGTGGAGAGCATTATTGGGTAAGAGAGTTCTACCAAAAGGAATGTCTTAGAAAGGCACTGATAGGATTTAATGACGAAGACATTATTTTCATCTCTGACGTGGATGAGGTGTGGAATCCAGAGATACTAAACCAAGTAAAAGGAGATAGGTTGTACAAACCACTACAAGAGTCTTACTTGTATTACCTGAACAACAAAACAGGCGACACGTGGAAAGCATTCACTGGCACAGTGGTAACTAAGTACAAAAACATAAAGGGCAAGTGCATCAATCATCTACGGACACATTCTAAGAATGAATATGTCTTTATTGAAAATGGTGGTTGGCACTGGAACGCACTGGGAGGGGTTGATAATAAAATTAACTCTTTCAAGCATCCAGTCTACACGCACGAGTATATGAAAAGTAGAGAAAATGGTGCTAGAATTGATAACAGCGGATTACCTAATTTAGATAACTTCAAACACTTATGCTTACCAGAACACAAATAATAAACTCCTTGATTATAAAACATAACTACAAGTCCTACCTTGAGATAGGGGTAAACACACCTTCTCAGCCTGGATACAACTGGAGTAGTATCTCCTGTGACTTGAAGCACGGAGTAGACCCTAACGTAGCCACAACTTTTAAGATGACATCAGACATGTTTTTTGAACATAACAAACAAAAGTACGACTTTATATTCATAGACGGACTTCATCTGTATGAGCAAGTCTATAAGGACACAATAAACGCACTAGCATCATTAAACGAAGGTGGAACTATTATGCTTCACGACTGCAATCCGACATCTCAGCTACATCAAAGGAGAGATAGGCAAAGCGACATATGGAACGGTGATTGCTGGAGAGCTGTAGCACACCTTAGAATAGAAAGACCAGACCTTAAAATATACACCATTGACACAGATGAGGGGTGTGCCATTGTGCGAAAAGGGCAGAGCGAACCTTACGACATCTTAAAAGAGTGTCGGACTCCCCTACTCAACCTAATATCTCCTGAAGAATGGAAAAGCCAACTATAGCTTGTATAATGCCAGTCTATAACTACGCAAGATACCTAGAAGAAGCACTAGATAGTGTTTTTGCTCAGTCAATAGTGCCTGACGAGGTGATTGTGGTAGACGATTGCTCAACGGATAACCCAAAGATTATCTGTGATAAATACCATGTTAAATACATACGCCATGTCTTTAACAAAGGACTTGCGGGAGCTAGAAACACAGGAATATCTATATCTACATCTGAGTACTGCTTTTCATTCGATGCAGACGACATTCTAAGACCTGACTTTGTAAAAGAATCACTAAAACTTGTAGAGCCTAGCACGGTAGTTACCTTAGGGTTGATGGCGTTCGGTAACGAGACATACACAGCCAGACCTACAGTTGCCAGTTTCGATATTTTAAGAAAGCAAAATGTAATCTATTCAAACTCAGTCTTTCCTAAAACACTATGGTGGCAAGTAGGGGGGTTCGACGAGTCTTCAACAATGAGACTAGGACTCGAAGATTGGTTATTTTGGACAGAGTGTGCAAAAGTAGGTGCTAAGTTTAAGGTAGGAACATATATAGGCTTACTATGGAGGCGACATCAAAACGCGATGAGTACCGTGTCAGCTAACCCCAACTGGAATAAAATAAGGGCATATATGATAAAAAAAACCGACCACTAGTATAATTCTAATATATGGCAATACAATTTAGCGATACAGTAAACCGCACAGGTATAATTCAACTTATAGAAGATGATACAAATACGCAAAGTACATCAACTTCCTCTTATTCTCTCACAACTAAAACAAGAGATATAAACATAGCCTACTCTAGGTACTTCGTACTTGCTCAACAAGTAGAAGGAAGATGGCAAATTGACGACACAAACCAGACAGACTATCCTATAATTACTTCTAATGTGATTTCTGGACAGCAAGACTACTCTTTCACAGTAGACGGAAGTACTGTACCAAATCAGATATTAGACATATACAGAGTTGAGCTTGTGGACTCTACTGGCTTCGCTAAGGTACTACGCCCAATAGACCAGTTTGATGTAAGGGGTGTAGCACTAACAGAGTTTATGAAGAATGGAGGTGTACCAGAGTACTACGACAAGACATCTAATGGGTTAGTTCTCTATCCAACACCAAACTACAGCTACACAGCGGGACTTAAAATCTACTTTAACCGTACACCTGTGTTTTTCCTTTCAACAGACACGACTAAAAAGCCTGGAATACCCGACATGTTTCACGAATACCTAGCCAAAAGACCCTCATATCAGTATGCTTTGAGAAAAAGTCTACCTAATATGGCAAATCTAAAGCAAGAAACACTAGAGTTAGAAGACCAGATAAGAACATACTACGCAAATCGCTCTAAGGATGAAGTAAAGCAAATGACTGCAAAGTACAGAACATCAGAATAAAATGTCTATAACACCAACAAACATTCCTAAAAACCCAATTACACCATCAATAACATCTAAAGGTATTGGTGCTTACTGGGGTGACTCAAGGGCTACTTGGGGTGATGTGTTCTTTGGGTGGGGCGAGACAGAGGTCTACATAAATAGGTCAAAAAGTTCAGCACAAGGAGGCTCACTTCTCTTAGAAAATGGCTTCTTTTTAACCTTACAAGACGGTTCTGAGATACTTATAAGTGATGGAGGGTGGATAAATAAAATAAAAAACTAATATGGCTACAAACTTTCCAGCATCCCTAGATACAGTCTCATCACTTCCAGCAGAAGTGGCTAATATCAAGCTATCCATTAACCACGTGATAGCTCATCAGAACATTCAAGATGCACTTGAGGCTGTAGAAGCTAAGATGGGTGTGGACAGCAGTGCTGTAACCACTACACATGACTACAAGTTAGGTGAGGTAACAGTGGCAGATAAAGCAGTGGGTAAGACAGCATCACAGGTACTTACTAATAAGACTCTCACAAGTCCTGTTATCAACGTAGGCAGTGATGCTACTGGCGACATCTATTACAGAAACGCTGGTATTCTAACTCGCCTTGCAATAGGAGCAAACAGCACTATTCTTAAAATAGCAGCAGGTATTCCATCTTGGGCAGCTGAAACAGTGATAACAAATGCAAGCACTACTGTAAACGGTACATCAGAGGAGGCTACACAAGCAGAAACAACAGCAGGAACGGCGACTGGAGGAACTGGAGCAAGATTATTCGTAAGCCCAGCTTCTTTGGCGGGTAGCACTCCTGTCTTTAATGGTTCAGCACTAACAAGTTCTGTAGGTTCTATATATAAGAATGGCTCAACGTCTAAAACACTCACAGATTCTTCGGCATCACAAACCATAGCACACGGATGTGGTAGAATTCCAATCAATGTTAGATTTGTTTTTCACAGCGACAGTACGTCTGCAACCCCTACGAATGGTCACGGGTCAGGTTTTTATAATGGCACAAACAATGTTTCGGTTGCATCTTACTACTTAGAATCTGGAGCCTTTCAAGCTGTAAGTTTAGACACAACAAACGCAATTGTTTTACATGGAGGAAACGCTAACTCGAACAACCAATCTGGTGTTGTAACTTATGATGCTACCAACATAACAATAACGTGGACTAAAAACGGAACACCAAACGGAACAGGTTCTGTAATTTGGGAAGCAGTAGCATAATATGAACGTAGTAGTACTAAACAACTTTACAGGAGGATTATCAGAAGACCCAAGAGAGCAAAAGGGGAATACTTTTGTTTCCACTTCTAACCTAGACACCATATCTTCCTCTAACAAACTAAGCCCTTACGTCTCCACAGAGGCGGAGGCACTAGGAACTGGAGACATCACTGATAGTTTAATATCAGACTTTGTAAGAGCTTCTGATGGGTATGTTTACGCGGTAGGTAGAACTTCTACAGCAATTCCTACAGGGACTACGTTCTTTGTAAAAAGCAGTGGAACAAACATAGCATCTACTTACAACAGTCACGCATCAAGCGGAGCGGCGTTCCCATTTAGAGCAAACAGTTTAGTTTGGTACATTAACGCCTTTTACTATATAGGGGCTAGTGGAACACACCAATTAAGAAAACTAACACCGCCATCAACATTCAGCACAGCTGGCACTTTAGCGACAACAGCATCTTGGGAAAACGAACTTATACCAAGACCTTTCGTTCACCCACTTAAAAAGTTTCTTTATGCATCTGTTGGGCAGTACTTCGCTAGAGTAAATGAAGCGGGAACATATCTAAATTTAACCAGCCTTGTTCTTCCTATATCTCAACTAACATCCTCACTTACAAATTATGGTAGTTGGCTTGCGATAGGAACAGCTCCGATATTCACTGGTGGTCGCTCTACTGTTTACTTATGGGATATGGCAGAGGATAGAACTTTTAATGAAGCAATAGACTTCGGGGAAGGCTCTTTGATGATTTTAGAAAACATAGGAGGAACACTTGTTGGTGTTTCAATCAGTGATGCTAACTACTCATCCTTA
>LV_Brine_h2_0102DRAFT_1000330_pt1 | contig 17484 bp, 6 predicted proteins | sample LakVidmifraction_3_FD_10600 | JGI IMG/M metagenome (IMG submission 10600)
TAGTAGCGGGCGATTATTGTGGCGAAGTTATTGATGATGATGATGGTGAGTCTGGATTCACATTGGAAGATAAGTCCCCGCTAAGAGCAGTAACAATAGCCGGCATCTTATCAGCACAAGGGGAGTGAATAAAAATGAGTAATGAAAGATATGAACCAGAAATGCTACAAATGATTTTATGCCATACGCAGAACATGGTTCTATTCATTGTATGCGGGCTAACGATGGTATTTTTATATAAATATAGTGGTTCATTTCATGCGCTTTGGGCATTACTTATGCTCGGCATGACTTCTAGGACACAGTTTGTTAGGGACTAAATTCCCAAACAGCCAAGGCGTTATTAATGCCGAGATAACAAGGCTAGTCGGAAATCCCGACACACTGAAAAGCTACATGGCGACTAAGACAAAAGAACAGCAGGATTTAGGTCGTTCGCACTATCGCACTGTAAAAGGACTAATGAAGAAATGAAAAGATTAAATATCAAGCCGCTTACCTTTAAGCTCAAACTGGTACCGGATCTGAAAGGTTAGCTTTCCTTTGGGAGATACACGCACGCTAAGGCCGTCGCGATCTATTTTTGTATACTCGCGATCAACTTCTCTTTTATTATTAGCTTTTAACCAGGCATCAGTAATAGCCACGATTTAACCTCTATGGTTGTACAAAATGTAATTGCTTTTACTGAGTATAGAATTTGTACAAGAATTTGTACAAGATAAGTTTGGTGCCTCTATCTGAGTTTATCGGTGTGTAGCGTTCAATGATTAGATTATACGCAGTATTGAATGTGCCTGCTAATTAATACTAATTAACACTAATTGACCTTAATCGTCACTAACGGCTCTTAAATTAATAAGGGTAATTTTTTACCCCTTTAAATTTACCCTTTTGTACCGTTTTAAATATATAAGAATTATGGTAGCGGTATGGTATATAATCAGAGGCTATGAATTTATACAAACATGGCGGGAAGCTGTTCGCCTTATCACCTGTGTTCTTCCTGCTATCATTTATAACAGGAGTTCCAGCTATAGGGCTTCTTGGTGCGCTTTGCATACTGCCCTTTTTTATAGCTGTCGCCCTGTCATTCATCTACCAGATCATTGAGTTTTTTCCGCGTTAGCATAAGACTTATTAAATCTGTCATAGATTCTCTTCATCTTACCTTCTACTTCCTTTAGATTCTTATCTCGCTCAACAATGCCGAGATCGCTCTCATAAAAGTGGTCCCTTCTTTTACGTAACGACTTTAACTGTCTCTCACTGACCTTGAGCATCGGCTTCAAACGTATTTTAGGCATGTACTCTTTTAAGAAGTCACTACGTTCTTCGCCGCGTAGGTTTTCAGCTTCATCTTTAAGCTGATTGATCTCGTCCCTACGGTCAAAGAAGTTACCCGCATCATCATACGGCAGGACCCTTCCAGATATACGTCCAAGAAATGGCGTGCGGCTTGGCTCAGTATCAAGTCCTTTAGCAGTGCGATAAAGATAATTAGGCACCTTAGTGCCAAAGAATGAATAAGCAGCGCCACCAAAGTAACCGGTAATGTACTCCATCGTGTCAGGATTAACATCAATGGCACCTGATCTATAATCCGATCCACCTGACATTTCATTTAACCATTGCGCCGCTTTCTTGTAATGCTCTGGCGTATGCCTGCGTCCTAATGATGCGTCTGGCTTAGGCGTTCCAAATGGGAAGTTCTCATTATAAATAGTGCTACCCATGAAGTTCTCGTTCAACCCAATCTCAACTAGTGGCTTGAGAATAGTAGGAGAGCCATTTTTTAGCAGCGTACCCTGTAATGATTCCGAGATTTGAAAACCAATAGGCGAGAATGAACCTAGAGTAGCAAGGGCTATGCGTGATGCCGTTTCCGCTGCTGACTTATTTCCGGTTACAGCAGATTCCATAGAATCACCTAATACATAGAATGAGTTATAGCCATAAGGCAGCGGTATTTTCCAGTAAGTGCCGTCTTGCTTGCCACCTAATAACGACTTCATAATAATGATGTTTCGTTCTTTTTCGTAGTCAGCAACTTTGTCATACCAGTTCTCACCGTCATCATCATCACCCGCACCCATACGATTAGCCATTGCTATAAAAAATGCACCGGCTGTAATGCCAACAGCGACACGCTGCGCGTTATTTAGATTTTTCCATTTGAGCGTTTTATCGCCTTTCATGGTCCCCATTGTTCTAACAAAGTTAGCCGTACCTTGAACGGATGCGTTAGCAAACATATAAAGTGAGTTCATTAATACGCCAGCTTCACCTTTACGGTTAAAGTTAACGGTCATATTCTTAGCCAGGGTAGCTGCTTGTTTTTCACTAATGCCGGCCCGTCGAGCATTAACAAATGCCGATAGTCTTACGCTGTTCTCTACAGCACTATTTATGTTCTCAACAAACTTAGCAACGCTACGACCATATTTTATGACGTTACCCTTAACTGTTCCATTGGCCATTGCGATCAAGCCTTCAAGTTCAGCACGTTGACCGGCAAGATCTTTCATATCAAACCAACCCGTTTTAGCACCGGCTTGTTTAAACTCTTCAAAGTACTGCTGCCATTCTGCATTTTCGCCGGTCAGTACTCTCCCGTTCAGGCTGGCATAAATAGCCTTCATTGATTTAGGCGAGTCCCTTACTACGTCTAATACGATCTCGGCACCTTTCGCCTTACCATCATCAATCGTTTGCTCAGCACTAAGATTCAATATCGCAGTTTGAATATCGCGAGAAAAGTTAGAGATGACAAATTCAGGTGAATAACTTGTATTCAATGATGATAAAACGCGGTTGATAGCGCCTAATGCTCGCACCAATGTATTATTATTTTCCACCCCAAGATTTTTCATCGCTTTCATTAAGCGTTCATCTTCTAACTTAATATAATAAGTTTCACCATCACGCTTAGTTGTGAAGTAACGATCAGACATCATAGCCATAGGAACAGGAATATCGGTAACCACGTCACCATCGGCTAACTTCTTAATGCCTTTGGTCATTTCAGGCCGGTCACTGGTAAAGATCTGCCAGTACTCTTCGTTAGGATTGTCCTCGATAAGCTTTAGAAAGGCGTTACCAACTTCATTCTTTCGTTTACGGATAAGCTTTTCTGTCATATCAATAATGGTTTGCGTCGATGGGCTTGCCGCTTCCGTCTTACGGCCTAATGCACGTTTAGATTCTTTGCCGCCAATGGTGAAACCTCTACCAGTTCGAGGGCCGCCTTCTTGAATATCATCAGAAGCATGGCCCTTCAATGGTACGTAGTGCTGATACGATTCCTCCCAGGCATCAATAACACCATTCGACTCTAAGCCGCTGTCACGAATAAGATCACGCACATCAGCCAGCATGTCATAGATGATACTAGCTAATTCATCATACTCGGGCTGCATTTCAGATGCGGCAATATTATTTAAAATACCGTCTGCCTCTGCATCACTCATACCAGAGCCACCATCAGGCATTTCTGGATTTATTGAGGCAATATAGTCATTACGTTCCTTAGCATGATTAGCAATAAGGTATTGATCTAGCTGTGACTGGCTAATTCCGGACTTAGCCAGCTTGTTCGCTAATGGCTCAACATATTCCGTTCGTAAAATATCAAGATCATTTTCAGCCTTACCGTGAAAGGCTTCTTCTGCTAAGTAAGCATTATTTTCTTCGGTCAAGATCCCGTTCACATCAACGATATTAGACTGCAGGTCTTTTAATACTTTATGTTTATCTTGCAGTTTACGAATAACCACCGTGACCATCGTTTCATCAGGTATAGCAAAGCCTGTGCTGTCATCATCGCTGAATTGCATTGGCTCGTTTATATCACCATCATCACGTCTAGCGAGTAAGTCAGATGTGTCCATGTAGTCAGGATCAAAAGCTGCGTTAATTGACCGTATGTTTCTTGGATCATAGATAGCTAAGTTTTTTTCTCCTGCTTCTCTGACATAAAACGAATCAAAACCGGCATTTCTAATAGCTCGCTGTACCCTAATGTTTTCTATTACGTCCCATAGACCATTGCTAACATCAATAATTTGACCCTTATTTAACGCTTCACTTATTGACTCAACGTGTGATTTATTTTCATAATCAAATGTGCTTTTAAGGCGGATCATTACTGGCAAAACATTTGCTCCTGACGAACCGTCTATGGCTTCCTCGGCATCGCTTCTTTCTACCTCAGTTTCAGCATCAAACTTTTTCTGAAAACCAAGATCACTGGCTTTGTAAATACCAAAGTCACTAGCCGTTTCGGGATCAGCAGATACAAACATAAAGCTTCTATTGTCATAGCCTAAATTGGTCTTAAAGCCTTTAAATGAATTAGCAGTACCATGATAATAAACAGTATCAACATCAAAGCCCATGTCCTTGGCACGACTCATGCGAGCAGCTTTTGACATAGACAATCCTTTTTCTTTAGCGATCAACCATTCATTTTCCTCATTACGACTAAACTGATCTTGGTCACTATCAGGAAAAGTTTGTTGCGTGCGTTCACCACTACGGATCTGGCTTGCCATAGCTTTAGCAAGTGTTCTTATTTCGCTTTTAGTAATAATGCCTTTGCCAATGCCTACCGCTTTCAGTGCCTTACGAATTAACTCAAGTATGGCATCAATGAGCCTGCTTGATACGGTTGCCTCGTTCTCGATAGTNAANGCGAATACTTCCTCGGCCTGTTCCATTTCTGACTTATCGCTATACAGATCTTCAACTCTGGCCCATTCTTTTTTAAGTGACCAATGGTTTTTAGATGCAATTATTTTTTCAAGAATAGCCTTTTTATCTGCTGGCTTAAACGTGTTAAGGCCGTAGTGACCGAGGACTTCGTGCCGCAATGTTCTGATTGCGTCTGATACTGAATGTGCGTTGCCTCTGATAAAGACCAGCGCTCCCCTTCTCGCATGGTACGCACCCTTGATCGTGCCAGCATTTTCTTTTGAACCTTGTTCACCGTAGATAGACTCCTGAGTTTCAGCGATTCTTATATTTAGTGGAACATTACCATTAAACGAATCGATAAACCCATTAACGGTATCTTTCGCCTGCTGCTCACTAATCCCTTTCGCTTTATTGTCGGCACCTCTTGAGTAGAACGGCGACTCTTTATCGCCTAGCGGGTCGCCTTTGGCACTTAATGACTGCGTGTGATTATCTGTCTTTATAAACGTATCAAGGTGCCTAAAGTCAGATCCAGATACACGAGCAAGATAGTTGCCAATGTTAAATGCGGTCTTTCTATCCCCTGCTATAGCCATAACTGCGGAAGCGTTAGTCTCGCTAATTGCTGTCAATATCCGCTTAATGCTCCCACCTGATCGTAAGCTGCCAAGTTCATCATTAGTCAGACCGATAACGCCAATTGGTTTATTAGACGTATTAAGCAGTAACAGTCCTGAGTTGGCCTCTAGCCTTTCAACATAGTCAGCCGCACTTACCGCGTCAGTTAGCGCTTGAACATCAGTCATTGATCTGTTCTTTCTGATAACTCGCTCAGTGAGTGATATTGTTTTATCTCTAACTAATGGGGTTATTTTTTTGCCGATCCTGTTTTGACTGGTATCGCTAACCACGCTAAATAAGCCGTCAGGTGTTACAACGACATGGTTACGCAATGTTACATTCAGTCCTGACATGGCTTCATTGAGCCTGTCAGTTATCATTGCGTCAGATCGTGATGGGGCCGTATTTCCAGAAGGATGATTGTGAGCAAACCACACATTAGCGGCGTTATCAGTAGCAGCTACCGCACCAACCAGTTCTGATACGGCAACAATAGATGAGCTTTTATCGCCTTTTGAGTGACGAATAACATTAATGATCTTGCCCTTGCTATCGGTAACAATAGCTAACATTGTTTCCTGTGCGTGCTTTCTGATTGACGCTATTACATGCGCGGCATCTTCGGCAGTATTAACCGTATCTAAGCCTGAGCTTATTGTTCCGGCTTCAACCTGCTTGTATTGAAGTCTAAAATTATCGCTGGCTTGGGCTTGGCTACCTGATAGCTCTGCGGTGACGAGTAGGTCTGTAGCGGCTGCGTAATCACTACTATCTTGTTGTATGCCGGTTTCTTTTCGCTCATAGCTGTATGGTACACCTTCGCTAACTTGACTGTCATCAACCAAGTCACTAGCCTCGATAGCCGACAAGCTCACCTGGCCATTAACAACATAAGTCTCTCTCATGGTGCTTATGGTATCGACATGGCTTGCCAAGTCTTGCTTGCGTTGTTCATGATCTTGATTAAGCGCTGTAATGCTTGCTTCTAATTCAGCAATACGAGCGATGTTATTAGCCTTCTGCTCAGTCATACGCTTTTTAAAGGCAGCGATTAAAGGTTTTTTCTCGGCATCAGTCTTGCCCTCATAAGCAGGAACAGGTCTAGTATCAATACCTCTATTAACATTGATTAAGTCTGTGGTATTTGCTTTTGCTGTACGAATGCGTTTGGCAATACCCGATATCTGCTTTTCAATAGCCTCTTGTTTTTTTCTTGCACCGGCTAAATCACGCTCCACCATAAGTTTTTTCTTCTTATAGGGATTTGATTCAAGCTCAATCGCTGCTGCGTAAGCATCGGGTATGCCTTCATTAGCAATTTCAGCCGTATCACTTTCCTGATTCTTCCAGTAGATGTCGTTGAACCCTTGCTTGCTGGCAAGAATACGCTCGCTCATTTCGTCAAAGGTACCAACTTGGGTGAACGTGTGAACGGTTACTTCTGAATTTTCATTACCCTGACGAACGCCACGATTGTTACGCTGTTCAACTTCATCAGGTCGGTAAGGCTTATCAACTTGATAAATATCTGTAGTGTACTTTTGAAGATCAACGCCCACGCCAAGCTTAGCCGTATTACCGATAATTACTTTTATCTCTCCTCGATTATAAGCGTCAATGATATCTTGCAGGCGTTCAGTCTTGGGTCCACTCGTTACTTCCTCGCCCGTTTTAGGGTTAACGTGTGCGCTACCGCTCACATAAGAAACTTCTGTCGGTTTCAGTCCGGTAGCAGCAATAACTTTGTTTCTGATATCACTGTGAGTTGAGCCTTTGCCTGCAAACTTTAATCTGTCTAAGAATATGATCTGACCTGCTTTAGCATTGGACTTAACTTTTGCTGTGACCAATTCTACTGTTTTGGCTATCTTAGAATAATCCGCTCTTGTTTCATCTTCAAAGATAGTGCCTCTTGGCACTACTGTGCTTTTATCAGTAGGCCGGTATAAGCGTAAATCAATACTGGCATCACGACCGGCGCTATACATTTGAATGACCGTTTCAGCATCATCAACAATTTCACCGGTACGTTTAGCTTTGGCATCTTCAATCGCGGTAAGCAATCGAGCCTGAACATCTTCAAATACTGAAATGGCATCATCACTACGCAAAATACTGTGAACAACGTCAATCTGTTTTGGTCGCGTTAAATCTTTTGCTGATTCAGGTGAGCGATAATCAACATACCGAGTAATGATGCTGTTAAGCGCATCAATATTTTTAATTTCGGTAAGCTCAGGCTGCATACGCGCCTCACCTGACACGCTCGTGCCGGATTCCTCAGATATCGTAAAGAACATATCAACAAAATCACCCACGTTTTCAATGCCGTATTCATCCAATATATGCGTATCAAGATGATGCAGCAGTGTCATAAGCTCAAGCGGCTTATTAGGCGTAGGTGTGCCGGTTAGTAAGAACACGTTATTACCGTTGTTCATTTCAGATATGTACATAGTCTTAAATCTAAAATCGTATGACCGTGAACTACCCAATGTTACCGATGTAGGATTAGCCGTTTTATCTGGCTTTCCATCTCTACCAATAGGGAATTTAGACGTTAATGCAACATCCGCACCTATGCCACCTTTTGCATCACCTGATTGCATGCCGATGTTTTTATAATTTTGCACTTCATCTGCAAACAAAGCATCAAAACCGAGTGTCTGCATGTCAAAACCGCTGCTTGCTTCCTCGCGTCTTGCGTTCATCATGGTGCGTTTAAGCACTTCCATTTTAGCTATACGTGAAGCTTTCGCCTTGATCTGGCTTTTAGTCAATTCACTATCAGGTCTTTCCATTCCGTTAATGCTTTCGACTAGGCGATCAACATATTCACTATACTTTCTAGCAGGGATAGTAAATTTTTGGGCCATGTTAGAGCTGATAAAGGTGTAGTCATAACGGTTATTAGTTAAATCATTGACCATTTTTTCTTTATCTTGCGCCGACATAGCAGGCCAATCCTTAACCTTTCCTTTATTTATACCGGTCTTGAATTTTGGAAACTCGAAAATTTTGGCATTCGGGTATAACTCGCGTGCGCTTTCTTCCCATTGGGGGATAGTATTAGCAGGCACGATAAATATAGGCTTTTTAATAACGCCCTTTTGTAGTAACTGATCAGCAACAACAATCGCTGTTGGTGTTTTACCAAGGCCAGGGGAGAAGGCAATCACGCCTTTCTTATTGTAAATGGCCCGTTCTGCACCTTCTTGTTGATGTGCCATCAAACTGAACGGCTTGCCTCTAAAAGTCTTAGGCAGGTTCTTCAGTGATGAACCGTCAAAAACTGGAACAGCAAAAAAGTTTTTACTTCGGTTATATTGGTCCTCAAGCTCAGCGCTTAAGCCGTCGTCTATTAAATGCTGTCTAACCATAGGCAGTACATCATCAGTTAGCGTGCTTTGGGCATCCCTTAGCCGAGCGTTATACTCGTCCTGCAATTCTTCCTTGCCCTTGGTAATTATCGGGTTGCCAGCAATGTACTTGTTATAAAGGTTAAGCATGGCGTTATCATCAAAGACATTAGTACCAAAGAAGCTAGTGCCGTCATAGTGATCGCGAGTGCCTAATGATGCTTTCGCACTAGCAGGCAGCCATGATTCATTACCTTTTATCGTGATCCGTCTGATTGGCGTAGGCTTTGGCATGACACTGTTTAACTTAGCAAGCTGTTTGTCTCGCTGCTGTGCCGGTTTAACGCGTGATAATTCATCAACCTTTTTATAGATATTGCCAGCATAGTAAAGGCGTGCGTTCTGAATTGTCGTGCTACCCACTCGTGCATACTTACCGGTATCTAATAATGATTGAATTTCATCATTACTAAGTAAGTCACTGTCACCTTTAATGATACCATCTGGATCTTCTAATGATTCAGCGCGATCTTTAAGTGACGACTTGCTTGTTACTTCAAGTTTTCCACTGTCCTCAAACCGTACTTGCTCTGAAAATATTTCGCTTAAGTTATAGTTTTCATCGAACAAGGCGAGTAATGAATTAAGCTGTGCGGTTGCATGATTGGTTTTGGCCCATGCCTTTAGACCACGATCCTTATGTGGTGAGTTTTCATGCTTAGCCTTATACGCTTCAACAAGTTTTTCATCATGCGTTTCATCAATCACTTTTAATTCGGCTAATTTATCAGCCTGAACGCCTGTGACCTTATGACCAAACATGCCGTTACCAGATACATCAACAAACGAGATCTTAGTATCGTAGACTTCACCATCTTTAAAGAAGGGTGTTTTCTTAGTATCGACAAACAGTAAACCGTTAGCATCAGCGTATTCCTGTGCGGCTTTCTGGTCTAGGAAAACGGTACGACCATCGCCACGCTCGGTTGACTCGTCCTCGGTGGTGTAATCAACCGGCTCAAGCACCATGTCCTGATAGCGTGCTTCACCGGTTACGATTAAGCCCTCTCTGCCCATCTTGGTTTTATCAACACCGGCAGCGATATCGCCCAGTACCGACATAGGGTAATCAATAAAGTATTGATTGATCTTATGGCCCAGTTTAAAACCGGTACGTGTGAAAGATTGATTTTTTTCAGGCTGCTTTGTTTCAACGCCATCAGGTCGCTTTTGCAAATAGATAACGTCAATCATTACCTCTGTGCTTGCATTGGCCTTCTGCGTGCCTTGTGGCAATCTAAACGCACCGATGACATCCATCTTAGACATTAAGTGCTTGCGTAGCTTGGCGGCCTCAGTACTTCCATCCATCGTACCGGTTGAAGTCATAAAGGCAATAATGCCACCGTCTTTCACTTTATCTATTGATTGAGCAAAGAAGAAGTTATGAATAGCTTTAAATGCAGGCTGTACCGAGTTCATGTATTCACGCGGTAAAGATACGGCAGAAGCAAACGGCACATTAGATATGATTAAATCAAAACCTTGGCCACGAAATGTTTCATAGCTTTCAGTCGATACTTTAGCTTTAGGATATAAACGCTTAACTACATCAGTGTTATCAGCATCAATATCAACGGCTGTCCAATTAGCATCAGGGAATAGGCCAATAAAATTACCACTACCAACCGATGGCTCTAATATTTTCTTAGGCTTGATACCGGCAGCTTCTATCGCGCGGTACATTTCTTTAATGGTAGTGTAATCAGTGTAGTGCTGGTTAAATATAGCCGCACCCTTGTCCTCTGAATACTTATTACTTAAGCCGCCGTTGCCGGTGTACTGGCGTAGCATTTCCTTATCCGCTTCGGTTACATCATTAACCGGCTTTTTAAGGATATCAAGTACGGCTTTGTTGACCTTTTCACGTTTAGCAGGCGTTAAAGCAATATTAGATTTATCTCTTAGGTCGTAATTAGTTGGCCCATTATTTCTTGGTAAGCGTCCGTTTTCGCCAGCTTGTAGCTGGACATTCTGTTCAACTTGCTCATTGGACTCGTATCCGACCACTGACGCATTGTCGCCTCGTAATCCATTTCCTTGCCCTTCGCTAGTATCAGTTGCACTAGTATCTCGCGGTCCGTTTCGTAATCCTTGACCGCCTTTTTCAGTTCCACTGTTGTCATTTGATCCGGATTCGCTATTTGATATTCCAGATTCGTTAGACGATCCGCTAGCTTCTCCGCTAGGTAGTTTTGTTGTTCCGTCTGCATTATCGGCTCCCTTGTCATTATCTAAAAGTGTATCACTAATTTCATCAACGTAGGCTTTAGCGGTTGCTGCGTCAGTCATGCCCTCGCTTTGATCTTGCATAGAAGGATGATATCGCGTGCTTTCCCAAAACGACACAAGGTAAGGCTTAATTCCGTTACCAAAGTCACTGACCATTAAATCTGCATACTCGACAAAATCACGCAAACCAGACTCAACATAAGCGCCGGTAATAGTAAGGCCGTCAAGCATTAGCTCAGGATCAATACCGCTATTTAACTGTCCCAACTTAGCACGCATACGGGCCTTAGCTGCTTCTACTTTGTCATTTGTAAATATTTTGTTCTTAGCAAAACGGTCTTTAGCTGGTTTAGATGGCTTGGTTTTTCTTTCTGCCTCAACCTTAGTTACTGTTACACCGCTATTTTTAGCTCGACGTATTTCAGCAAGGCTAATAATGGTTGAACCCGTGTCGCTTGAAACATCAATAGAGCCATCTTTATTGATTTTATTAACGGTGTATTCTTTGCCTGTAGACGCAGAACCAACATCACCACTAAAGGTTACTTTCTCACCCTTGCTTACTGTAATGAACTTAGTCGCTACATCTAGCTTGCTTAATGGCTTTGGTTTATCCGCTTTTACTTCTGGCTGTTTGGCTGTGTCGGTGTCCACTTCATCGGCTGCTCGTCCGGATGCTGCTTGTTCGCTTCCGTCACTGCTTGTTGCATTATCCGGTTCATTGCTTGGCTTTTCTGCTTCGGAGAATAGGTCGGTTGTTTCTTGTTGTCTTTCATTGTTGGCCTCTACTGATTCTGCTGCTCGTGAAAGAATATCATTAATGCTCGCTGGCTGTCGTTCAAACATATCGCCATTACTTTGTTGTGCTATTTCTTGCTCAATACCCTTTGCTACGCTCACAAAGAATGTAGCAAGTTTTTTAGAGCTGCGGCTGTATGAGTCTAAAAACTCAGCCATATTAGCCGTGTCCGGATCTATATCACCAAACAAACCGGCTTGTTTAACCAGATCGCTTACCGATACTTTACTATTTTTAGCCTGGACAAGTATTGCTGCTGCATCTGAAATGATACCAGGCAAGTCTAAGCCTATCGCTTTAGCTTGTGTTTTTACCTTGGCAAAATACGGGGCCGCAACATTTAACGCATTGACTACGTTTTTAATATCGGGATCGGCTTCTTGAGCCAGTAAGTTAGTTAATGAGTCGTTGGAATATGCTTTATGGAATACGGCAGCTTGAACACGATCTGCCATCTGACGGGTCCATTCACCAGAGCCGGACATTAAGCTTGATGTATCGTTGCCACCAATGGCCTGAGAAAACGACCGTAAGAACGCGCTATTAGAGGCGGCTAGTACGTTGCCATCTTGACTAGGGATATAGCTATCAAGCAATTCATCACTGATTAAACCGGCATCTGTCTTAGCAGATTCAAGGGCTGACATGCCGGCAATGGTTGGCTTATTAGCATCAATGGCAAACTGAGTACGCTCTTGCTCATTCATTGGTGTAGTGCGTCTGCGTACCAGTACTGGGCTTTGCATAGATTTTATATCATTAGCGCCTACGCCAAAGCCATCAGCATTGTCTTGTAGCCATTGCTTGTACTTGGCTCCACCTTTGCCCTTATACGCTTTACGCAAGGCCAGCACGCGACCGTTACCCGATTCAACAATGTTACCGTTACCAATAATCGGAGCGCCATCAGTAACGCTATTAGTTACGCCTAGTCGTTCAGGGTTGATATCAGCTGCAAGTTTATTGATCTGTGCCTGTGATTTTTTACCGGTACGATCACGCGGCTGTAGATACATCGGGAAGTCAGGGTTTAGATTGCCTGCTTCGTCATTAGAAGAAATTAAGTCTGCAGCATCGAGTATTTCATACTGCACTTCAACTTCTTGATTGTCAGGTGTGTAAACCTTATCTGTAGCACCTACTAATGCCGGTACGTTTGGTACGGCACTGTCACTACTAGGTTGCTCGACAGGTTGTGATTGTGGTTGTTCAGGTATTCCACGGTCATTTGCAGGAGTTGTTCCTGCATCGGCAGTACTATCCTGTATTGCTGTGGCATTGGGTTCATCCCATTCAAAGCCTTCTGCATCTATATAGACTCCATCTTCACCGTCAACGGCTTGCACTTGTTCGCCGCTTGGCATTTCATGTGTAGGTGTAAATTCAGAATTTTCAGGTACTTGTCTTATGGTGCCTTCATCAACGAGGGCACCAGCATCTTCATTCTGAATGATAGGATCTTGCAATACTGCATTATCCTCAACCGGTATACCTGTCGCTTTAACCGGTTCAGCATCTTGCAGTGTTTCAGGTTCAAAAATATCTACGTTTTCATTGTCACCGACTGTATAAGCTGCGTCCTCGGCAGTATCAATAATGGCATCGTCATTTGCGTCAGCGGCATCAAAGACCGTTTCATTATCATCAAATTCACTGTAAACCGTATCGTCTGGTGGCATTGGGCCATCATTCATAGGTACAGCGTTATTTACTTCATCAGTAAGCTTCCCTGGCTTTCTACCAAGTTCTTTCGCTACAAATAGCTCAGACACGCTCATAGGCATAGACATGATGGACTCTAGTACCGCATCAGATACAGAGGCATCTAATCCAGCAGCAGAGCTACCGGTATATTCGCCAACGCCTTCACCGCTCATTTCAAGACCAAAGGCCGTTAATCCCCTGCCTGCTCTTTTCTTTATTCCAGTTGTTTTGATAAACGCGTCAGCACCGGCATCAGCAGCTGCTTTCATAACGTCTTTGCTTGCAAGCGCTGCTTTCAGTGAAGATTCTTGAGCAATATCTACACCATTATCAAGCAATGATTTTTTAACAGCGCTTTCTACAGCACGACTAGGCGCACCCATAATGAGCCTGTTCAAGCCAAGCGTAGCAGTATCAGCGCCTGTTATAACGCCGGACTTAACAAGTCCCTGCCTTAACGCTTCGTCCATATCTTCGTCAGAGATGGAACCGTCAACAATCTTTTCTTGAGCGATAGATCCTGTTTCAACCATAGCGTTACCGGCATACATGCCGACCACACCACCAACTAGAGCGCCGACAACTGTACCAGCCGGACCTAGAGTGGTTCCCGCCATAGCGCCAAGTTTCGCACCGGCAAAACCACTGCCCATCACGACCGCCGAGTTAGGCGCTTGCGCTGCAAATTCATCAGCCGCACCTTCGGGGTTCTCCCAAGCAGCTACGCCAGCTGATTTAACAGCATTTGTAAGTTCGCCAACAAAGTTACCGTGCTCACCATCTGTTAGCGTTTTATAGCTACTACTGAAATCCTCTTGAGCTTCTGTTTTCTCGATTTTCGCAGCATCTTCCTTGCCCTCGATTAGTTCTTTTTTATCACCCTGAATAGTATCTACGCTTGCGCCTATTCTATTTGCTGTTGACTTAGCACCTTGAACAAAAGCATCTATTTGTCCTTCGGGCTTCCGGTCCTGTTCATTTAATGCTGTTATCTCAGGATCTATCGAGTTGCTAGCATCCATTAACTTAAATCCAGCAGGTAATGATTGACTGCTTTTATTAGCAGGAGCTTTGGCAGGCTCTTTAATTAGTTCAAATCCTTTAGGAAGTTGGCTACTCATTATTTGCTCACCCATTGCCCGTTAGTAAGTGTCACTATATTTCCATCAGCATCTTGGGCTTGCTGCCCTTCGGTATATTGATCTCCGCCTGTTTCTTCCTGCCCTGAATCAGTAAGGACTGCAAGTGCTTCTTTATAAAGATCGGCTAATGGTCGTCTGTAAGAATCCCTATCAAACTTCTTCATTGATTTAGCTATATCCATCGCCATATCTTCTGGATTGCTTTTAGCTTTATTAGCCATATCCCAAGCAGCGGATTCATCTTTTGCTATGTCATTTTTAACAAGCCAGTTTGCTACGCGTACTATTGATGGATCATCTTTGTTATCAGTAGATCCAAAGGCCGCTTCCATGTCATTAATGTTAAATTCAGCAAGGCCGTATTTAGGATCTTCTAATACTTGGCCCTGGGCATCGACAATTCGCATCATGCCATCTTCAAAGGTAATGTCAGCCGCAGTAGTGATGCCGTTAGATTTAACATCGTTAACCATCTGTGCCGCACGCGCTGGATCGGATTTAGCTATCGTATAAACATTGCCGTAAATTTTATGCTGTGTTTCCGCGATCTTTGCTTCGGCTTCTGCTGATCTTGGCCCCTGTAGTGTCTTGGCTATCTCAAATTCCATTTGCTTTGTTTCATACGCCATGTCGTCAACTTCATCTTGCTGCATCAGTTTCTTATCAACGGTTTTTACTTCGTGATCGGCTTTCTTTTGCTTAACCTTGCGTTGAGAATCAGTTAGCTTTTCATTTTTAGGAATAGCGGTACGCGTAACCTTAGTCTGCTCAGCATCTAAGGCTACCTTGCTATCCGCTAACGCCTGTTTTTCAGCTAATGTTTTAGCGGCATGATCAATTACTCTGCCGTTAACGACCTGCTTCTTAGCTGTATTTTCTGTTTCGCCTGGGCGTAATTTATTGCTGGCTTCATTTTTAGCAATAGACGTATCTGCATTGCTTCTGGCTAAGGGAACGCTTATTCCTCGGTCTTGCGTTTCGTTGGCAATCTTGCGTTTACGGTCCTCTTTTGCCATCGCTATATTATCTTCTTGAATATCAATACCGCGTCTACGCTCCATACCTCTATTCATACCATCTGCTACGTAACCTATACCTATGCTCATGGCGTTACCCCCCCGATTGAGTTTGGTGTTATTCCCCATCCACCGCCGCCTGACGTTGATGGTGCTGCTGGTGCCGGTTTTATTGAATTTTTACTACCACCACCGCTGAATAAATCATTCCACGGCAGGCCGGAAACAAAGTTAGCCGTGCTCCTTGCTGACTGCCCATAATTGTCAGACTGGTTTCCACGTTGACGCGAAACTTTGCCTAGTTGAGAGTTAACGCTTGATGGAATACCTTTACCGGCATTGACCGCTGATTGAATACGGGAATAACCAACATCATCAGCACGGTTTATTTCATTGGTTCGAGCGCGATTAACTGCACCTGCTTCATTACCTGCCTGAGCAATATCTAAATCACGATTTGAACTGGTAAACCGGCCTGAGTTTGGATTGATACCATAACGGCCCATTGTTCTATTAGTGCTTTCTCGTGTTTTATCAAAGCTTTGAACAACGTCAGCAGAAGCGCGACCAGTAACACCGTCAATGTCAGGCGTAATACCTTGTCGAGATTTATCAACAAATTCCTTTTCTAATGGGGCGTAGGTCTGCTTATACATATCCCATTGTTCTTGTGCTATCCGTGATTGCTTGTCGGTTGCAGCGCCTTGCCTATCAGCTGCATCACTAGCATCATCTGATGCCGACTTAGAAGCCAAGAGACTAGCGCCAGCGCCGATAGCACTACCCCATCCACCGGCTGAAACGCCGCCCAAAAGAGAGGCACCCACACCAATTANNNCNNNCCANAAATTAAAGACAAACAATTCATGTGGTGCGACTATTTTTCTAGCAAAGGCCATGTAGTTTAGAAACATTTTACGCTCCATTTTAACGCTATATTTAGGCTTACATTATACGCTAAAGTTGTTGATAAATAAAGGGTTTTAGTCATATTGAGCCGCATCAATAATAGGAAAAGGTGAGGCTGAAACATTGTTAACTGACTGCCGATCGCCATAGTCATACGGATCGCTACCGTAACCAGAATAACTATCTGTATAGACGTGTATTCTTACCCGTGCTGTAGTGATTGACGATTGAGTAACAAGGAAAACATCGCGGTCGTCCCATTCAGCATAAGACGTGCCTGATGATGTTATTGCTGATACACCTGAATTGCACGGACACATTGAAGCAGGCTTTACCAATCCAGATACGCCGTGAGAGCTAGAGCCTCCATTCTGCGGTGGCTGAGATATTCCTCTAACATTCAATATTTTCCAGTTAGAGCTAAATACAACATTGCCACTTGGATCATAAATGTTCATGCCATAACCACTGTCATAACCTGCCTGGGCCTTACTCGCAAAACAATAAACCGTTATGCTTCCTGCCGATCCATTAGTCACTACCTCGATTAGCCAGCCCGACCCAGATCTAACAATAGACAATACCGAGCAATAGTTAAGTGAGTGTAGAAACACCATAGGACGCAATGACGATGCGATGTAATATCTAAAAACACGGCCCATTCTGTTAGGTGCCGTGCTTGAGTAAGCCGCTTTGCCTATAAATGTTTCAATAAGCCGTTCATCACTAATGACAAGTAATCCCAGATCATTTTCAAACCTTGCCCCGTAAGTCATCGTGTGAACACGTAAATAGTGGTGCGATACCATCGAGCCGGATCGTAATATTGAGTGTCTCCGGTGTAAAAAGTTATGGTTACATCGCTATAGGTAAGCTTTTTAAAGCCACCTTGAGAACCATAGCTAAAGGTCTGAACCATCATGTGAGGCCGGCTGTTTTGATTAAGA
>LV_Brine_h2_0102DRAFT_1000332_pt1 | contig 17415 bp, 15 predicted proteins | sample LakVidmifraction_3_FD_10600 | JGI IMG/M metagenome (IMG submission 10600)
CTGTTCAATCCTTACTGACATTACGAAAAGTAAGTCAAGTGACGATTTGGCTAAGCTAGTTCTCAATCGCTCGCAACTCACTTTGGGGCAGAAACGAGTTACAACTGATAACACTAAGCCGAACTTCGGCAAAGAGCGATGAGCAGACGGTCGGTTAAACTCGTTTTTGGACATAAATGAGTTAGAGCCGAAGGACGGCTCTGTGCCAAAAGCAGCTATTCAGGTATAACTCGTTTCTGCCCCTAAGTGGGTTAACGTAAATATTCTAAGGTCGGCTTTGAGCGAACTATAGATGCTCTTATCATTTTACATTATTTAATTATTATAAAGCGGACATTCAGCTAACTCATTCCTTTACGAGATTATAATTTGAAAGATTACCTCTTTTATGCGAAAATAATTAGCCTGTTAGTACATTATCAAAAGGATAACGTTTTGCGTATTACGCCACCCTAGGCGTTCACTCCTGCCTTAAGTCACACATATTAACGTGACACATTTTATGCCGTACTTCGGTAGGCTTCGTGCCGAAAAATCAAAATCTGACAATCAACATAATAAATTCAGTCGCTAGTGCGGCCTGATTCTGTATGCCTTTGTTGTCGTTAAATTTATCAATAAGGTTATCTATGCTTGAAAAAATGAAACTTGAATGGTTCTCCAACATCAGAGGAGATCTCTTAGCTGGTATTGTCGTTGCGTTGGCACTAATACCTGAGGCGATTGCATTTTCGATAATTGCAGGAGTGGACCCTAAAGTGGGTCTGTATGCCTCATTCTGTATCGCCGTTGTTATAGCATTTGTAGGGGGGCGTCCTGGCATGATCTCCGCTGCAACGGGCGCAATGGCATTACTCATGGTTACGTTGGTGAAAGAGCATGGCCTTGAATATCTCCTTGCGGCAACGCTACTCACCGGTGTTATTCAAATAGTCGCAGGCTACCTTAAGTTAGGAAGCCTAATGCGTTTTGTGTCTCGCTCAGTCGTAACAGGATTTGTAAATGCGCTTGCCATTTTAATTTTTATAGCTCAATTGCCTGAGCTTACCAATGTGACTTGGCATGTGTACGCTATGACAGTGGCAGGCTTAGCTATCATCTACTTATTTCCATATATCCCGGTTATCGGCAAAGCTCTCCCTTCGCCCTTAGTATGTATTGTTGCTCTCACCGCATTTGCCATGATCATAGGCCTAGATATCCGAACCGTAGGTGATATGGGGGAATTACCGGACACACTTCCTATTTTCCTATGGCCTGATGTGCCACTAAACTTAGACACATTAATGATTATCCTTCCTTACTCTTTAGGCCTTGCTGTTGTTGGTCTTTTAGAGTCAATGATGACAGCAACCATAGTTGATGATTTGACCGACACCAAAAGTGACCGTAACCGCGAATGTAAAGGTCAGGGCATTGCTAACATTGGTTCTGGGTTACTTGGTGGTATGGCTGGTTGTGCCATGATAGGGCAGTCTATTATCAACGTAAAATCCGGTGGTCGTGGACGGTTATCTAGTTTTGCAGCGGGTATGTTTTTACTTGTTATGGTTGTTTTTTTAGGCGATTGGTTAAAACAGATCCCTATGGCGGCACTGGTGGCCGTGATGATTATGGTTTCAATCGGAACCTTCTCATGGTCATCAATTAAAGACTTAAAAAAGCACCCAATATCAACCAATATCGTCATGATCACGACCGTTATTGTTGTGGTGGCAACACATAACCTGGCGATTGGTGTCTTCGTTGGTGTGTTATTGGCAACGTTATTCTTTGCAAACAAAATTGGTCGCTTTATGGTGGTTAAAGCAACGCAAACTGATGATGCTTCACGGACTTATCGTGTAGTTGGTCAGGTTTTCTTTGCCTCATCTGAACAGTTTATCGATTCCTTTGATTTTAAAGAAGTGGTTGATAAGGTAACCATTGACTTAACTCATGCGCACTTTTGGGATATTACCGCCGTGTCTTCATTAGACAAAGTCGTTATTAAGTTTAGACGGGAAGGTGCGGCAGTTGAAATTGTTGGAATGAGTGAAGCAACTGAAACTATTGTTGATAAATTTGGCGTCCATAACGATCCAAAAGAAGTTGAAAAATTAATGGCTGGCCACTAAGGAGAAAACATATGAATAAGATAATTACTTGTATTGATGGCTCAGCGGTTTCTGATCAGGTGTGCGCAGCAGCTTGTTGGTCTGCAAAACAGTTGAGTAAACCTATTTTGCTACTGCATGCGATTGAAAAAAATCACTCACCAATTACGGAGGATTTAAGCGGGGCTATTGGCCTTGGGGCTCGCTCTTCACTTCTCAATGAAATGGCCAACTTAGACGAGCAACGCAGTAAAGTTGCTTTATCCCTTGGCAAGGAAACCTTGGCGCACTCCAAGGCATTTTTAGTTGATAACGGGTGTCATGATATTGAAAAAACGCAACGCCACAGTGGTATTGTTGAAGCCATTTGCGATCTTGAAAATGATGCAAGACTCATTGTGATTGGTAAGTCTGGTCAACAACATGCTGGAGATTTCAAGACGCTTGGATCTCACATTGAGCAGATTATTCGTCGGGTCCACACGCCCATACTGATTGCTAATCAGTCTTTTAAAACCCCTGAAAGCTTTATGCTTGCCTATGATGGCAGAGAAACAGCGGATAAGGCCGTGCAGCGTATTATTGATGGTGGACTGCTGCACGGTTTGACCTGCCACCTCGCTACTGTAAAAAATAGTGCACCGAATATCGAGGAAAAATTCAAGCAGACTAAAGAGTTGTTGGAGAATAAAGGTTTTGAAGTCAAAGCCTGTTTTTTAGAAGGGCAAATTTTTGATGCTTTGATGAAGTACAAGGAAGCGAGTGGTGTTGATATGCTTGTGATGGGCGCTTTTTCTCACTCTAAATTAGCAAGTGTATTTTTGGGTAGTAATACGCTAAAAATGATTGAGCAAACCGCGTTACCTATGATTGTTTTGCGCTAAGCAAATCACTTCTAGTATTACTAGCAGCCGCGCTTATTGTTTCGGCTGCTTTTTCATTTCATACATACGATTATCTGCAACGTGTAAGAGAGATTTTATTGACTCACCATCATTTGGATATGTTGCCAATCCATAACTGTATTCCAGTTTTATTGGGCAATTGTTTTTCTTAAGTTGACGCGCCACGTTTTTGTCTAGCCGTTCAAAAAACAAACCAACATCAAGTGGTTTCTCTTGTTGCTCCAGCAGTAGAACAAATTCATCCCCACTAGTTCTGGAGGCGGTATCTTCTTCTCTTATTGTAAGCGTCTGGGCATCTACACTTACTTTTTAACATTCCATGGTAACAGGCTGTCGATATCAGGTGCTGTCTGGCACAGCTCATTAAGGCAAGCCATGATGTAATCAAATGGCACTAAGCCATTTACATTTGCGGTTTCCACAATGCTGTAAAGTGTGGCGCTTGCATGAGCCCCATTTGCCGTTTGGCTAAATAACCAATTCTTTCGGCCTATCACAAATGGTTTTACCGCTCGCTCTGCACGATTATTATCAATACTCAGTCTGCCATCATCAACATAACGAATGAGTTTGTGCCATTGATTAGCCAGGTAATTAGCCGCCTCTATCAGTTTGGTATTACCTACTAAATTCGGTTGGTTTTGCTCAAGCCATGCTTTGAGCTTGTCCAGTATTGGCACACTGACTTGTTGTCTTGTCGTGTATTTATCATCCGCACTTTTTTCTTTAACGCGTGACTCAACAGCGTACAGTTTTTGGATAAGGCTCAATACCACATCGGCTTTGCCGGTTTTATTTTTCCCTTGTAGCTTTTTCGCGTCGATAAATTTACGACGAGCATGCGCCCAACAGCCAGTTAAGGTTGCCTGTGTTTTTTCATAAGCTTGATAACCATCCACGTGTAAATACCCTTGATATCCATCAAGGTAATTGACCACGCACGCGGCAGCGCGACTATTGTGGAAGTCGTAAAGCACGATATTAGGGATAGGATTATTCGGGTCTGGTGAATCCCTACCTGAGCAATACACCCACATGTAGCTGTTCACTTTATCTGATTTCACCACTTTTAATGGCGTTTCATCGGCAAACAACGTGGGCTGCTTTAGCAGTTCGGCTTTAAGCCGCTCAACGAGTGGCACGAAGAGTGTGGCGGATTTGTCTATCCAACTACTCATGGTTTGGCGACTGAGCTCAATACCGTATTGTTTGAACATCGCTTCCTGGCGATAAAGCGGTAACCCATATTGGTATTTACTGGTGATAAGCTGACTGAGCAAACTGCTCGTTGCCATGCCTTTGTTGATAGGCATGGCAGGCATTGAGGCTTGCTTTATCGGTGTATGAGTCGAGGATTTATCACAGTGACGGCAAGCGTACTTAGGACGAATGTGCTCAATTACTTTGATTTGAGCGGGGATAAACTCAAGCTTTTCTGACTTGTCTTCACCCATTTTATGTAGCTCACCGCCACAGCAATGACACAATTTATCTTCAATATCGTGAATAACCTGCTCACGGGGTAAGTCTTTTGGCAGTGGCTTACGCACCGGCTTTTTACGGGTATAACTAATGGATTGTTGCTCAGCCTCAGCGGCTTCAATAATCTCTTCCACTTCATTGAATAACTCGCCTTGCCCTACAAAGCCTTCAGCACTTTTGCCGAATTGTTTTTGTTGGGCTAAACGCCAGCGCTCTTCCAAGGCTGCGATTTGTGCATCCTTCTGCGCTAACAGTTTTTCAAGTTCAGCAATACGCTGTTTAAGGGCGAGTTCATTTTTCATGAGGCCTATTTTAAGGCATAACAAAAGGCTTTCCAGTGCTAACTGAGCTAACTTTGATGATCATCAATCGATCGCAAATATTAAAGCACTTGCTTACCTGCAATATCAATTTTGCTGTGGCCAATCACATCATAACCCGACAATAACCAGTGTAATTGTTGCTCGGTTAATGTCATGGTGGGTGACATGAGTTTAGGCCATTTGAACTTATGCTTATCTAAACGCTTATACCACAGGGCAAATCCTGTGTTATCCCAGTACAGCAGCTTGAGTTTGTCGCGGCCTTTATTACAAAAGACAAATAGTGCGCCACTGAGTACAGGTAGTTCAAGTTCAGCTTCCACTAAGGCGGCTAGTCCATTAATCGATTTACGAAAATCGACCACATCGGCACATAAATAAACGGTGGGTACATCAACAAACATCTTCATGCCGTTAGCCCTTTAATGATGGAAACGATATCGGTCGTTGCTAAATTGGCAGGAAACATTAACTGGCCTGTGCGGATATCAAACTGAAGCACATTTGGATGAGTTTGCGCGCAGAATTCAGTGGTGGTTTTATTTACCTGAATAAAACGTGATGAAGTGGCATTAAGTGATTGCTGCGGTAAGTTTGGGTTTGACTGCTTAACAAGTAGGGCGCGCTGTTTATAATAAGTGGTAATAGCGACATTATGGTGTTGGCAGAATTCAATATTAGTACCTTTAAAATTACTGCGCTTCTGAAGTAGCTCTAACCACTGTGCCGCTGTTCTGTATGTTTTCATCACCTGCTCCAAATTTATCGTTGAGCAGGTATTTTCAAATAGTCAGATTAACGATGCGAGGTGTGGTTCGCTAGACGGTTACCTCTTATTGATTCATGCAGTGCTTTAGCGAACGATATCATCATCCTTACCGGTAAGTATCATTGCTTCTCCACTATGATCAAAGACTATATTATCGAATGATATATCTTGTGGTATTTCAGTAAGATGAACACTAAAAACGACAGCTTTTTCCTCTTTTACTCCTTTAGTTTTTTTGCAATAAATTGTCCCCTGAAAGGATCTTTTTTAAAATCTATGCGCTTATTTATCGTTTTCCTATTTAAAAGAAATTTTCTTGCCCATTCCCCCAGATAGTTTTGAACTTCACGAGGTAAGTCTGTAAGTATACGATTTTGATAATGAAAGTCTTTACCAATTAACCCACAAGGCATTGGTATCTCATCAAGCTTAAGTACACTATCTCTATTCATCTCTTCTATACCTCATTAAAGAAGGAGCCAATGGGGTCAAATCTTGACTTCAGACATTAAAATTCTTAACTGACCGCTTTTCGCTCTTTGCCGAAGTTCGGCTCAGTGCCATGAGCAGTCATTCATGATCAACTCGTTTCTGCCCCTTTATGAGTTAACGCAAATACCCTATAGGTCGGCTTTGAGCGATAAGCGGTCATTGAGGTTGGCTAAATATCGTCGTTAATTGATTTATTAAACAGCTCTTTGCGCATATATTCATGAAAATGAGCGACGCGCGCATATTGTTCCATTTAACTTTACTTAAAAGTTTTAGAAAACTTAGTGATAGTAATACCTTAGGTTATTTGTTAAAACTATATAAAGTAGATAAGTGAGTGTGGAGTCGGCAGAAATATGCGCGATGAGCGCACTGTTAAATTTTTCAAGGAAGAATTTATGAATTTCAAAGTTATTAAAAATGTTGTATTAATTGGAATTGTGCTAGCCGCGGTGGCTGCTGCATTTTTTAAGGCACAACAATACAAAGAGGATTACACTTCTGATTTTGTTGATGAAACGATTTACTCTTCGGTATTAAGCGAAAACAGGAAAATCTTTGTTCGGCTACCTAGTAGTTACGAGCGAAGTAAAAAATACCCGCTAATTATTAAAACTGACGGTAATTTTAATCTGGTACGCTGGGATGAAACACTGGCTGAGCTAAGCTCACAGGACATTATAGAAGATTCTATAATTGTTGCTATACCTAATTTGTTTTGGGTTGATTCGAGAAATAGGGATTTAGTTCCTCCGTACGCTCGACGTGATGTAAGTATTGAAGCTCGCCCTGAAAACGATAATCATCCGGATATATTTGGTAAAGCTGATAAATTTTTAGCATTCATCGAAACTGAATTGCTCCCATATCTTGAGAAGAATTACTCTATCAACGACAACAGGTTGTTAAGTGGCTTTTCGGCAGGTGGGAGTTTGGTACTCTATACAATTGTTACTAAACCGGATCTTTTTAGCGGGTACTTTGCTTTTAGCCCAGCAGCTTGGTACGACGATTCGGTGGTTGTAAAAGAGTTTGCAGAAAACTTGCCCGCTACCGATGGTAAACCTATTTTCTTATACCTTAGCTTGGGTGCAAAAGAAAACGAAATTATTACTGGTTCTTTCAAAGGGCTACTTAGTGCTTTGGAAACCAATGCTCCCGCCAATTTACAATGGGCACACAGTTATAGCGAAGGTGCTGGGCATAATGCAAATCCATATGTTTCTGTGCCTAAAGCGCTTACTAAGTATTATGAATTTTGGGCGAAAATTTAACAAGGCCAGGCAAGGCGACGTCTTTTCCGTTACGGCGTTGCTTTCACTACAAAGCCGCGCGTGCTGGCTGCGTTGAGGCTGTAGAATTACTCTTTTTTAAGAAAAACAGCCTGTTTTATGGGTTCAAATACATTACCTAATGCTCTAAAAACGCTTAGAATTAATTGCAGGAGCTCGTTTTTTAATTGATTTTGGCTGTTGGAGTTATTCTACAGCCTCGTTATGTGAATGCCCAAAAAAGCGAATGAAAGCGAATGAAGCGAATGGGGTCAAATCTTGACTTCACACATTAAGAATCTTCAATGTCCATTCATGGCACAAATGCGACTATCAGAGTGAGTTGGGCCATTAATAAGTTCAAATCAACTTATTACTTCTCTAATGTGATAGCTTCTTATTAAATTAACCAAAGGTACAGATCTTGGCTTCAGATATTGCAGCCAGCTTACAATGCGCTTCACGCCCTAAGGCACTTTACTTTTAGGCGTTATATCCATATTTGAGGCTGTTTACGGTATTTTTAATTAATTCACGGCCAGCTATAGTATTTATAAATGTTAAAGGTTTTTTAGAGTCAAATGGGAGTGAGGGGGTATTTAACCAGGTATTAAAACGTTCTATATTTTCAAAGTAATCAAGACAAAAAGAGCAAACTTTTGCAATTTCAAATGCATTTTCACTTAAAGTGGTATTTAAAGGCTTTAATTCTTTTTTATAGCGTACATATGAGCTATTGCTAGTTCTAATAGCTGAAGAAAATGTTCGTATACCCCAGCCTAACTCTATCCTTAAACGCTCAGCATTTTTGATATCTACACCTTGATGTATAAAGTGAATTTGCTCTAGGTGACTTGATTTTTCACTGCTCTCTCTATTGGTTAAAATTTCTATAAAGTCTATTTTTTTATGAATTTCAGAGAAGCTATACATGGCAACACCTTAAATTAAGTTATATTCCCTCGTGTAACTGAAATCGATGTTACTTGTAGAGGTCTGCTTGTGGTAAATTCTAGCGTATTTACCTCAATTCACTTAACCCCAAAGCAATAGCCTCCTGCTGAAAGCGGCCTGATATATTAATTATTCGTTCATAGGCACCGGTTAAAAAATGTTCCTCTGTCGCTTCAGGCCTACTGCTCATAACTGGCAGATCAAAAAAGTCAGCAAAGTTATCAAAATCAAACTGAGCTTTGGAAGGTTTTTTACTTTGTTTATTAAAAGTCATTTTACTTAAATCTTTATCTTCAGTAGGCTCTTCAGCAGTAGCTTTCATCTTTTCAAACTTAACTACATCAGCTTCTAATGGAACATCTTGATTAACTCTAAACGCGTACTCTAAAAGCTTAGGTTCAGCGGGCATGTACATAATAGCTTCTTGGTTTTTAGAGTTTGTTACCCTCAGTATGCGGCCCAATATTTGCCGAAAATGCATTTCTGTTTTTATGTTTGTAAGATGGCAGCAAACCTGCAAACGAGGGATGTTTGTACCTTCGCTAATCATACCAACAGAAATAATCCACTTAGTTTGTGCATACCTAAACTGCTGAATAATGTTTGTAGGTTCATTTTCTCGGTAGGTTACAACAGTGCTATCCTCGTCAAAGTGAGTTCGCATTAACATAGAGATTTGATGGGCATGCTCAACAGACGATGCAACAATCAACCCCGCGGCATCGGGGTTTTTCAATCTGATTGAAGTCAGCTTTTTTTGAGCGGAAGAAACCATATATTTTATTACTGCTTCATTTTCAATAATTTCTTGATAAGAAACGCCAGAGTCGTTTAATAACGCTTTAAAGCAGTTAAATGTTTTGGTTTCAGCGTCATCTACAACTGTAATGCGGCTATTATCAACAGCTATTATTTGTGGAACCCGACAAACATTATCTCCAATAGCCTCAGAAAGCCCGTAAACATAGTCACACGCTATTTTGTTGTTAGGCTGCTGATATGATGAAAGAACAATAGGAGCAGCGTCAGAGCGCCAAGGAGTGCCTGTTAAAGCTAATGTGCATTGTGCTTTATTTTGAATGTTAAGTATTATCTGCTCACCCCACGCATTAGCATTATCAATATTAGAGCCTGCACAATGATGAATTTCATCAAATATTACAAAAACTCGATATTGTTCAAATAGCTGCCAAAAGTGCACATCTAAATACTGTAAGCTTTGATACGTTAAAGCTCTACCTTTAGCGCCAATAAGCCCATCAAATCGTTCATTCGTTTTTAGCTGTAAGCTTTCCTTAAAGTCTTGAGATACAATCGAAGACGGGGAAAAACAAATAATTAAATCGACCATATTATTTTTTAATAACTGGTTAGCTAATTCCGAAGCCATCAAAGTTTTACCCGCCCCAGGAGTTGCCAAGGCTAAAAAGTGGCTATTGCCGTTCTGGTATTGTGTAAGCGCTAAATTAATACATTCGGCTTGCCATAGTCTTAGTTTCATATTTTATCTAATGCTTCGTTTTGCTTCAGTAAGCCTTCGATCGCTCTAATCTTGCCAAGTATTCTTGTATTGTTGTCTCTCGCTTTGTTGTATTGTGGCTGAAGTTCATCTACCAGTTCGGGTGACTCCAAATAAAGCTCTTTATATGCCTCAGACTCCCCCAGATTTAATAATAACTCGGCTTTGTAATGATTTAACTTACCAAGTAACAGTACGTGTTTATTATCAGCTTTTTCTGCAATAGTAATAGACATTGCACTAGCTAAGTGAGTAATTACCTCAACGTTAAAGTTCTCTGTTTTATTGAATCGCGTAAATCCTTTTTTATTTGATACCACCTTTTTTAACCAACCTTTTTTAACAAGCTTGAGTAGTTCGGCATATATACTTCGTCTAACTGCTGTAGGTACTAAAGAAAAATCATTTTTTAATGTTAAGTACGCCGAGCGTACATCACTTGTTGTAAAGTTATCAAAATTTGGTGCAACAATAATTTGAGCTACAAGAGGGTCAAATTTCAAAGTAAATCCTAATAAGCTTCTTATAATAATGGGTATTATAGGGCGTGGTAGTTAAGCGCTCAACATGAAAATCTAATCATTTTACCTTGAGGAAAATCAGGTGAGTGATTTAATTAAATATTTTGGTGAAAAGCTACGTGAAAAACGTAAAGAAGCTGGCTATTCGCAAGAAGGTTTTGCCGCCTATGTCGGTATAGAGCGCGGTAACTATGGAAAAATGGAAAGAGGTAATGTGAATATTAAGCTAGAGACATTATACAAGCTAGCTAATGCGTTAAATTGTGAATTTGAAGACATAATGCCTCCAAGATTGATGTATAAACTTAGCTTAGATTAATTAAAGTACTGGGCTTTCCATAGTTTGCTTATATAAGCTTAAGCTTTACGCGCACATTCAGCGGTAACTTAGTAATTGCTAATGCTAATTGGTCTGCCGCATTTTGTGCTTCTAAATCTTTAATACGCTTATTTGCTGCTGTTGCATTAGCATTGACTTTAGGCCTAGATAAAGACGCTATACCTGTCCTAGGCTTTGCTATGCGCTCATCTTTACGTTTCATCAGCTCACTGTTGATACCACCACTTCTAGTTCCATCAGCCTCTTCATTACCTTCAAGAAAAGTTAGCAGCTCTTCGGAGTAACTACTAGTATAAAATAATGCTTGAGTTGTAGCTCCTATCGCCTTGGCTACCTCTGATTTCTGCACTTGAAAGGTCTTGTTCGTGCGAAATTTAGAAACTGTTTTGTGCTTATTTATATACGCATACTTTTCTTTTTTTATGCTGTTAATTGTGTCATAAGCCGCAAGCGATGCGTTATCTTCTGAAACCCAACTAGGTAACTCTCTAGTCTTATCTTTATCTTGTCCGACAGATTGAGCGAGCAAGTCGTTAAATTCCATTGCTAACCTCCAATAACTAAAGCATCATCAAGATACTGAATATGATTGTCGTATTTATTGCTGGCGCTATTACGCTTTAATTGCAAAAACTGCTTTTTAGCTTCGCTCACAGTTGATTTCGATTTCATTTTAAAAAACTCTGGAAGCTTCGGATCTTTAAGTATATTCACATGGTTTTCGACATGCAACATGATCCCAATCACATGACCATCATCGACATTACTATTGATGCAACCGAGGCACAATGAAGGATCAGCATTCTGCGCTTGAGGTTCGCTATCTATGGCACACTTGGCTTGCTTCTCCGTGGTACCTCTGACAATACAGTTATTCCAAGCATTAGCGGTTATATCGATGACTTCGGTAGCTGTAAATTGGTCTGCGACTTCGGCTAGCTGCTCTAAGGATAGTACTTTAGTTGCTTTACCAAGACGCCGCATTAGCACATCAAATTTTCCTGCGTATGCACGCTGTTCGTCACGCAATGTCAACATGTGCATTTTGACAATGCTACTTATCACTGCTCGTTTAGCAATATCATGAATATCTTTAAAGTTTTTCAGTCTCAGGTAACGCATAAAAAAGCGCTCATCGAGGTGTTTAAAATGCGAGCGAATAAACCAACCGACATCGCCAGAGTATCTTCTCAGTACTGCTTCTGCCCAGATATGCCTAAAAGCATGCGGTGTAGGGTAAGCACAGTTTTTAAGGACACTTGTCGTACAGGCTCTCACTAAATCCTTCGGCAAATCGGATGGGCTATTGATGGTTAACTCATTTAGCTTTTGTTTCAGAAATGGATCCATCTTCTTCTGCCATATATCAATTTCATCGATATTTAACGTTCCTTTGACAAAACCAAATAAATTATGAGCTGGCTTGCTGTTTTTATTTCTGGCAAACAGACCTGATACTTGTAAGATTGGTAACTCATTAGTCACTTTTTGCATTGTGTGACGAAAGTCCGCCGTATAAGCATTGTCTGGATATGTTTGAGTTAATCTGGTGAATTCCAAACGCTCACCTTCACTTAGTACATCTATTTGTTTTAAGTAGTCTAACCTTTTCAATTCTTTAAATGGAGTGTAGTAATGTACAAAATGAGCCCACATGCGTATCACACGATAAGGAAACATATTCGATGATAGGTGGACATCTGGGGTGATTTTTCCTAAGGAATAGAGACATGGCGCAACGTTACTTTCCCCATTAAAGTAATTGAGCTGAAAGGCAAGCAAGTACGCAGACAAGGTAATTTCACGATCTAACTTAGTCTTACCATTAGTCTTTGGCACAACCCAGTTGAGCATAAAGCGAAACGGGTTGTAAGTGCTATCAAGGATATCTTCGTTGTTTTTAATGGTAATGGCTGACAGTGGGAAATCATATTCGCTGGCTCGCCATCCTGTGAGAGAAAGCATTAAGGTGCAGCCAGAAGCTTCTACATTACCAAGAAGTTCTCGGATTCCATGGCCACCATTAGATTGGAGGATGTTAGCCTGATGGAGTAGCTGCTCTAAATTTTGTTTATTTTTCGGTATTTTCGCCAACAACTGCCTTTTAGTCTCAGTGCAGGCTTTCAAAAACTGAATTAAAGTAATCTGGCGTTTGCCTTTCAAGGTCGCACAATATTGTTTTAATAACGCCTCGGGACCTCGTGGCAATGGAGTGTTTATTAAATCGGTTAACAACATGGTACGCAAGAACTCGAAACTATCAAAGCGATTAGGTAACTCGAGTTTTTTTGATAATAATGCCAACCCCTGCTCACTCAACAAGATTGTTTCCTCATGAACTAGCTGATATTTTTTCTTGAAATAGTCATGAGTTACCCTTTGAATTAACTTACACCTCTCCTTGGTAATTACAAATTGACCCTTTTGTCTGCCGCTGCTTATTAAGAACGGAGCTGTTAAAATATTTCGACCTGTAAGCTCTGCTCCAATATGAGTTATCAGATGCCTTTCAACTTTTAGCCGGCTGCCCATTTGGTGTTCAAATACTTTCTGAATAAGTTCAGGTAACTCTTGTAAACATAAATGCAATGTTTTGGCTAGCGGATAATTTTGCTCAAAATACTCGCTACAATAATCTATATAGTGGCGGCCTATTGCTAGGCCTAAGAAGTTAAATGAGCCTCCAGCCTTATAGTCGGTAAGAGTGAGTCCAGTCACCACTTCGACCGCCGAACTTAGTGCTTTTTTGAGATGAAATTCTGGGATAGGAGATAGTATCCCTTCAATACCATAAAGATCTAAGGCATTTCGTATTTTATCTATACTAATACTAAAAGCAGCTGCATAGGAAAAGCTTGAAAAACGCTGCTTAACCCCTGAGCTTCTTACATCCATCGTCAACAAGTACTGAAACATTGCCTGATAGTTTTCGTTGGATTCCAAACAAATTATCTTTCTCTCAGTGAAAAAGGCAAAAATACGCGTAAGCTGATTAAAGCCTAGAACATAAGCACCAGAGCTACTTGAAGAGGCAGTTGATAAAAAAATAATTTTCGCCAATTCGACACTTGTGATTTGGTACTTATATTCATCAAATACCAACTCTATTGTTTCAATAAATTTGACATAAGGGGAGTCAAATAGTGAAAAATCTAGTGTTCTTACTTCCGTATTATAATTAAACTTCCAAATCATTGAGTCAAATTTAGTGCCATCAATGGGTGTAAGCATCATCAGTTCATCATTTAGATGTTGTAATAATCCGTTACAGTTTGATAAAAGAGGTTTTGCTTGGGTTAATAGCATATCCTTTTCCTTTTAAGTTAATTGGGCAGTAAACAACGGAAGTAGATGAGCCTGATATGTTTTGTACATAACATCCCCTGCTTTTACAGTTTTTTGACTGAAACCTTTTTCGTTTGGTATTTTTAGATTAGATGCATTGAGTATTACTTCTATCCACTCACAAGTGGGTAGCACAGTATATTCAAGAAAAACGGGGTTACTCATAAGCAGTTGTTTGTATGATCTTTTTGCTTCTGTAACGTAATGTTGCATTTGTACATAGGTTTCTGGTGTATCTAGTAAATAAAGGGTATCAGGATAAGCACCCCCATCTGATTCATGTCCTTTAACCATGCCTAACTCATTCACCTTACCTGTAGTTTCTGTAACTAGCTTTAACCGCGATAGCACATCATTCTTCTTATCATTAATGACTTCCAGCGCCTGGGTAAAATCTCCGTTAAATACTAAATCACTGGACGGGCTTAATACATTAATCGCTAAATCATTCATCACCGAGCGGGTTACTCTACCGCAGTTATTTAACCATTCTTGATTCTCTGCTGTCATGTATCTATCACGCTCTATTTCATTTTCATGTGAATTATAATTTACTAGGTGACCGACGCGGTATTTATCTGAACGTGAGTGTATAGACGAATTTTTAACAGCAGCGAGACCAAACCAACTCAAAGAAAGAGGAGTACCGGCTTGAGCAAGAAATGATCCACAGGGATTATCTTTCAAGTTACTCTTATTCCATAAACTCTTTGTAATGCCATGAGACGTCATGGCATTTATACAGTCGAGAAACACCGAGGTTGTGTCGCGTTTACCAAGCTGGTGCAATATTTTGGTATGAATTATAGAGAAGGCTGCCAATTTGAATATGTTGCTAATAAAAGTAAAAGGCCCGCATACTTTTTGCTTATATAAATTGGGTATACTTAAAAGCGTACCATCTGCGTCACTATTCAATGTTTTTCGGCTTATGTAGTTTAATATCGCTTTCCCCTCAATGTCGCTAGTCGCTAGCAAAGGTATCTCTTTGTAGTTATGAGCTCGGCTTTTGTAGTATTCACAGCTAATATGAGTGACAGAGCCATCGTTGCGCTCCATAAAACGAAAGTCGCTTCGTAAAAGCTTGGGTATATCGCTAGGCTGTACCGCTTGCCATGCCATCAACCACATAAAACATATTTGCTCAAGTTCGGTCACTGGTATTGGAGTAATTGGGGTTACCTTACGTGTTTTTTGCTCAGCACGCTCCACTATAGCCATTATGATGTCGTAATTAAACAAAGCTTTGGCTGTATTAGTGACTGTAACAATATCACTCTTAATAGGCTGCTTTACTACCCGCATCCCATTCTTTAAACGCTTTAAATTATCTTCATAAGCACTAGAGTTAGATAAATCAAACAGCAATACTTTTATGCAATCTGGCGTTTCACTGCTGAAATTCTCGCAAAAAATATTAATTAAATGCCTCAGTAGTGCACGTTGGTGGCTTGAATCATCTTTTATCGTGCGTTCTATGCTCAGCATGCCTGTGGTTATTTTATTTTCAAGACAATACAATTCTAGCTCATTAAGTAATTGCTGAGCTTCCAGCATCAGAGCCGCAACTGTAATAGAAAATGAATTCATCAATGCCTTAGGACTTGCAACACGATTGAACAAGTCATTATCCATATATTCACGTAACCACTGCATTTGACCAAAGTAGTTCGTAAGGGTAATTTGTTGAGGCTCGGCCTCTTTCGACAACTTAGTTTTATTAACTATTGTCCGTATATACGCTATTTCTGATTGTGACAGCGTACTTTGGAAACTCTTCAAGCCCAAGCAAACCTTAAGGGTATTTAATATAGCTAAAGCATTTGAAGATTGCGGTTTTACGCGACACTCATTGACTCGAAAGGTTTCGAAATCCTTAACAACTTTCGCTCGGTTGCTATTGTCAATTCTGTGCTCGTTCAGCCAGGGGACAAAGCTTAATATCCCCAGAGATATAAATCTCAATTTTGTAGAGCTGTAATTATTCGAATGAGTTTGCACATCATGTAATACAACAGCAAGGCAACGAAACAACAATTTGGCATCGGCATGTTCGTTGGTGCACTCAAAGATATTATAGGACTGGCGTATACCAAAACTTTTTGGCAGCACAATACGTGTATAAATAATAGGCATTGGTGTGGTTTTTTGTGCGCGCAGGAAGTCCTCTTGTAATAGCTGTTCTTCCGTTAGCATATCCACATCTTCTTGGCCGCTCAATATATCAGTATCATCCATTAGATTAGCCCTTCCATTGACATTTTTTCCCTTGCACTACGTATATATCTTCGCGTTACTGTTAAACCTTTATCTTTACCTGCTAATGAGTGGCCTAGTAGTTCAGCTATTTGAATCATCACTGCACTGTTTGCAGTTATCGCGTCGATTTCATTTCCGATATTTTTTGCGTACTCATAAAATTTATCAGTACCAAAACTGTGCCGCATAACGTGAAATACATGGTCTTTATGTATTTTATAAGTATGTGCGTTATCTCTATCTTGGACCTGCAATAACTTATCTTTTGCGTTTTTGAATATGCTAGATGCCTGTTCTTCAGTGATCGATTCACCATAGGTGCTGTTATCAACTTTTAGGAAAAACGCATTGGATTCTGAATTAACTGGACGTTCTTGTTGATAGTATTCTTGCATTTCTTCTAATAGACCTGCCTCAATATACAGGTTGCGGGACATGCCTCCTTTGCCCGGTTTAGCTTTACTATTTACACCTGGTAAAAAGTATGTAAAAACCGTTTGGTTAGGATTCGCCTTCATTTCATCAAATAAAGTGAGCAAGCCTTTACGCGTTTTTTGCCCATACTCAAAATCGTTTAAATAAAATCCTGCAATCTCTTTAGCTCTAGTACCGACTTCTGATCCGCATTTCAATATCAACTTGTTACGCATAGTGGTGCACTGGCGATATAGTGCGTTGCGAGTGCTTTGTGGCAAGTATTTAACTGCTTCGCGACGCATTGTATTTTTTTTGGCAATCGTTTTATTGCCAGGTGCAATGCTAAGAGACTTGTATGATGTTAAGCCTATCTTAGTAAGGTAATTGTAATATGAGGAAAGTGCTGATACACACTGTGTTGCGGATGTCATACTGTGCTTTTGTTCCAATATAAAAACATCATTAATATAATGATTAATGATTTCTGGGGGAAGATTGTGATTTAGCATTAACCAATTTTTATCTGGACTTACTTGGCCGCTCTGATGTAAGTAGCGTAAAAAGCGATCTAAATGTGATATGTATTGTGAAGCTGTGACTTTGCTAATATCTAATTCTATAGTAAGCGCGCAATTAAACCCACATACCAATATTAATGCTACCTATGCATAATTTACTCAGCATATTAACCTGAGGTAATTATGAATAAACAGCAAAAAATA
>LV_Brine_h2_0102DRAFT_1000333_pt1 | contig 17414 bp, 12 predicted proteins | sample LakVidmifraction_3_FD_10600 | JGI IMG/M metagenome (IMG submission 10600)
ACCAGTGACCCTCGCCTTGTAAGGGCGATGCTCTCCCAACTGAGCTAATCACCCACATATAAATTAAAACGCTACTATTAAAATAAATAGTACTGGACTTTAACCAGTGAACTTCGCCGTTGCTTATTAGTAGCGGAGATGCTCTCTTTTTCTAACTGAGCTAATTACTCATATAGAAATTTAGATGTGAACACTTATAAAAAGTGGTGGGTGATACTGGACTTGAACCAGTGACCCTCGCCTTGTAAGGGCGATGCTCTCCCAACTGAGCTAATCACCCACATCTAAACAACAACACAATGCTGCGTTGTTGTGGGGCGCTATTATAGATAGAGTTGTAAATGTGTCAACACTTGAATGATAAAAATGTGCTGAGTGGGGGTTTTATAAACAACAAGTAATGTTTGGAGTTTGTTTTATCGACAAATCAATGCTTAGTGTTTAAATAAACGCCGTATTATCTGTTTAGGCTTAGATAGTTAATATCGAAAATCAAGAAAGTAATAAGCCAATCTATTTTAACTTAGTTGCTGTGGTGTGTTTATTGATCATAAAGTGCAGCTTATATAAAGTAATCACTTAAGTTATAAATTTACGCCGTGATTAAATCGCCTTTAAATTAAACCAATTTTAATCCGCAAAAAACCAATGCGATCTAATAGTGCGTAAAGTGGTTATTATGCCAAGGCATAAAGTAAGGATACGTCATTGAACGATGAACTAAATATGCCAAGTTGAATTTGCATATAAATGTATACCTTTTCTATGCTCAATAAAAATTAAAACAAGCAGAGCAGGGGTTATCTAATCATCCAGCCATAATTTATAATACACTCAAGGGGCTAATTTACTGTAAATTGCCCTTTTTAGCCTGCTTGGTAGCCAGTTTGTTGAAAAATAAACCATTTAAATAAAGCAGAACAAAAAACTGTTGACTTTATTTTGGGTGGTGCATAGAATGCGCCCCGCACTAAGCAATACACGACGTGTTTATCACAGCGTGTGTAAATAAGTTGGGGCTATAGCTCAGCTGGGAGAGCGCTTCGCTGGCAGTGAAGAGGTCTGCGGTTCGATCCCGCATAGCTCCACCAACTTATTAGTGTTTGTCCTAGGGTAGCAGTTTTCTGTGTCCCCATCGTCTAGAGGCCTAGGACACCGCCCTTTCACGGCGGTAACAGGGGTTCGAATCCCCTTGGGGACGCCATTTAGCTTTAATTAGTTAAAGGCGGTTTTACCGAGAAAATAGCGTCACAATTAAAGCTCGAGTCTTTACTTGTATTAAGCGCAATTACCTTAAAACTCAGGATGTGAGTTAAACTAATCAATTGTCCTAGTGATACATTTATGNGTCCCCATCGTCTAGAGGCCTAGGACACCGCCCTTTCACGGCGGTAACAGGGGTTCGAATCCCCTTGGGGACGCCACTTACTATTTAATAGTCAGTTCAGTGTTATTAAGAAAGCTCGCCTGAAACGAGTCTAAAAATTCAGTTGTCCTAGTGACACATTTATGTGTCCCCATCGTCTAGAGGCCTAGGACACCGCCCTTTCACGGCGGTAACAGGGGTTCGAATCCCCTTGGGGACGCCACTTACTATTTAATAGTCAGTGCAGTGTTATTAAGAAAGCTCGCCTGAAACGAGTCTAAAAATTCAGTTGTCCTAGTGACACAGAAAATGTTTCTGAGAAGATAATGCCATTCGCCTCACAGGCTCGGTCTCATCTTACACAGAAATAGCAAATCAATGATTTGCAAACCAATTTCTGCGTCCCCATCGTCTAGAGGCCTAGGACACCGCCCTTTCACGGCGGTAACAGGGGTTCGAATCCCCTTGGGGACGCCACTTACTTATTTTAAGTATTGTATAAAGCAGTGTGATACCAGACGTTCTATTCATGACGTTATCAAGAACAATTATATCTTGTAAATGCCGCTTAATTTATTTAATAAGCTAGTGCAGTGTTATAAGAATAAAACTACAAATTTATACCCTCATTTCACACTTCATTTTTATATCTATCTATTTACACTTTGTTACAAAACCAAACCCATAATCACTCCATATTCCTTGTTGTACTTTTAATTAGTCTTTAAACTCATTGAGTTAATTTAAATATGGACTAAAAAATGAAACTCACAAAAATCGCACTTGCTGTTTTACTTGCATCAGGGTTAGCTGCATGTAATAGCTCAACTCAAGCTGTTGATAAAAAGATTATTACAGAAGCATCAATCCCAGGCGTTACACTTATTGAATCAGTGAAATCAAACGCAGGTGAAATCAACATACCGTATAAAAAATATAAACTAGATAACGGTTTAACTGTAATTGTGCATGAGGATCATTCAGATCCCTTAGTACACGTTGATGTAACATACCACGTTGGTTCTGCTCGCGAAGAGTTGGGTAAGTCAGGCTTTGCTCACTTTTTTGAGCATATGATGTTTCAAGGCTCAGAAAACGTTGCTGATGAGGAACATTTTAAAATAATCTCTGAAGCAGGCGGTACTTTAAATGGTACAACTAACTCAGATAGAACAAATTATTTTGAAACCGTACCTGTAAATCAATTAGAAAAAATGTTGTGGCTAGAAGCTGATCGAATGGGCTTTTTACTAGATGCTGTAACCCAAGAAAAATTTGAAGTACAACGCGAAACAGTAAAAAATGAGCGCGGCCAACGCGTTGATAATCGCCCTTATGGTCGTTTAGGTGAGCGTGTTGCTCAAGCAATGTATCCAGATGGGCATCCGTATTCTTGGCCTGTAATTGGTTTTATGGATGACCTTAACCGTGTAAATGTGAATGACTTAAAAGCATTCTTTTTAAAGTGGTATGGCCCTAATAATGCAACGCTTACCATTGGTGGCGACATCAACGCTAATGAAATACTACCACTGGTTACTAAATACTTTGCGCCAATTCCAAAAGGCCCTGCAATACCTAAAGTAGAAAAAACAGCGGTAACACTAAATGCTGATAGATATATTTCAATGGAAGATAAGGTTCACTTACCTTTATTAAGTATGAGTTTTCCAACGACTTACGCTCGCTCTGAAGATGAAGCACCGCTGGATATACTTGCAGAAATATTAGGTGGGGGGAACAATTCATTACTATACAAAAACCTAGTTAAAAACCAGCTTGCAGTTCAAGCAAGTGCAAACCATCCATGCCAAGAGTTAGCATGCTCAATTAGTCTTTATGCTTTACCTAATCCTACAGCAGGAAAAACGTTAGCTGATATGGAAAAAATTATTCGTGATTCATTTGTTGAATTTGAAGAGCGTGGTGTTACACAAGATGATTTAGATAAAGTAAAAGCTAAAATAGAATCGGGTGCAATTTTTGGTCTGCAAAGCGTATCAGGAAAAGTCTCTCAACTTGCCGCGTCAGAAACGTTTACAGGTAACCCAAACTCAGCTAAAGATGAGATTGCACGTTATAACAAAGTTACAAAAGCTGATGTTATGCGTGTTTTTAATCAATATATCAAAGGTAAATCTGCCGTTATTATGAGTGTTGTGCCAGAAGGGCAGACTCAACTTATAGCTGCCCCAGACAACTTTACTCCTAAAGCGCATGATTTTGGAGGGCCATCGACCACTTCAGCTGATGATTTAGTGGCACGAAGAGCAGTTGATACATTTGATCGAAGTGTTCATCCAGAGGCCGGTGCAAATCCTGCTGTGGATGTTCCTGCACTTTGGCAAGCTAATACTGCAAACGGTATTAAAATATTAGGTACTCAAAGCACCGAAACGCCAACGACTGCTATTTTTATTAAAGTTCCGGGTGGCTTGTATAATGAACAAGCGAGTAAAGTGGGTTTATCGTCAATGACTGCATCGCTAATGAGTGAGGCTACGCAAAACTACACCACAGAGCAAATGAGTAACGCGCTTGAAAAGTTGGGTAGTCAAGTAAGCATATACGCTGATAAAACACATACAAATGTATATGTTTCTAGCTTAACTAAAAATCTAGATGCAACATTAAAGCTTGTAGAAGAAAAGTTATTTAAACCGGCATTTAATGCAGATGACTTTGAGCGTAATAAAAAGCAAAGCATTCAAAACATCCAACATTCAATGAAAGATGCAGGTTATTTAGCCTCTAATACGTATAGCAAATTACTATACGGAAATAACATAGCTTCACTACCAAGTAGCGGTACTGTTGAAAGTATAGAAGCCATTACGCTCGATGATGTTAAAGCTTTTTATAATGCAAACTTTAAACCGCAGGGTGCCCAAGTTATTATTGTTTCTGATTTAAAAGAATCAACAATTGAACCTAAAATTAAAGCTGCCCTTACAAACTGGCAGGGCAAAGCTTCAAGCGTTGATTTAAATTTTGCTGAGCCAAAAGTACAAACAAATGTAATTTATTTAGTTGATAAGCCTGGCGCACCGCAATCAGAAATTCGTATTGGTAAGCGTGGCATGGTTGAAGATATTACCGGTGAGTTTTTTAAAGCTAACTTAATGAACTTTGCATTGGGTGGCACGTTTAACAGCCGTATCAATCTAAATTTACGCGAAGATAAAGGCTACACTTATGGTGCTCGCTCTCATTTTTGGGGTGATAAAACATCAGGTGGCTTTACAGCCTCTGCAGCGGTGAGAGCAGATTCTACTGCTGCGTCTATTACAGAGTTTACCAACGAGCTTAATAACTACGCTCAAAATGGTGTAACAGACCAAGAGCTTATGTTTATGCGCAAAGCTATTAACCAAAAAGATGCGCTTAAATACGAAACACCTAATGCAAAACTTGGCTTTTTAGCACAAATATTAGAGTTTGATTTAAAACCTAGCTTTGTAAAAGAAAGAAATGAAATTGTTAGTAATATTAGCAAAGAAGAAGTTAACGCCTTAGCTAAAAAACATTTAAACACTAAAGAGATGATTTATTTAGTTGTTGGTGATGCCAAAACCTTGCGCCCTGAGCTTGAAAAGTTAGGCATGCAGGTGATTGATTACAGTTTATAACTGTTAAAATTAATCGATTAAAAACAAAAAGCCGCTACAAGCGGCTTTTTTGTTCTATTCAGTGCCAATAAAGCTGTTAATAGCTATTATAAGTATAAACGTCCAACTCATTAGGAGGTTATATATGGCAAGTGGATGGGCACGAGAAGGTGCAGTTCAAGATCAAATAGACGCAAGTGTTAACGATGCTGTTCAGTACGCTCGCAGTAATTTGGCTTCAGGCTCAAGTGCTGAGTTGTGCGAAGAATGTGATGCTGCGATCCCTCAAGCGCGTAGATTGGCGTTACCCGGTGTTCGTTATTGTGTTGCATGCCAGCAAGCAATTGAAGGCAAGAGCGCAACAGTGGGGGCTTTTAATCGCCGAGGCAGTAAAGACAGTCAATTGCGCTAAAAAAAGGTGCTAAAAGCACCTTTTTAATTTAAACCTACTTGCTTTAATACAAATTTAAAAACGACTCATATCTTCTTTTTTCTGAATAAGCTCAATTGCATAGCCATCAGGGTCTTTTACAAAAGCAATTTCAGTAGTACCACCTTTTACAGGCCCAGGTTCACGACTAACATTGCCACCGGCAGCTTTAATATCAGCACATGTTTTGTAAATATCATCAAATTCAATGGCTATATGGCCATAAGCATTGCCTAAGTCGTAACTGTCTTGATCCCAGTTATAGGTTAGCTCTAATACCGTATTGTCTTTTTCGTCTCCGTAACCAACAAAGGCTAAGGTATAACGATATTCTTCGTTATCTGCACGGCGTAACTCTTTCATCCCAAGTACTTTGGTATAAAATTCGATTGATTTTTCTAAATCAGCAACACGTAACATAGTGTGTAATAAACGCATTTAAGCACCCTTGGATTGTCTTTAAATTTAAAAAATACTGTTACAACATGACGAAGACTGCGCAAAATAGCGCTTATTATAAAAGTAAGCTAAAACTCATTTTTATAATATATCGCATGTTTGCTTAGCAGCTACTTTGGCCATACACAGAGTAAAACACTGCAATTTGAGACTCAAAATATAATTGTGTATTCAGCGCAGGCCAGAAAATATAACAGTAGTAAGTCTTGATGCACATTCTATGGTTTTCATATAGATTTGCAATACATCTAGGTTGCACAACCTCTTAAACAATTTCACTATGGGATTTATTTAGCGTGCAGCAATCTAATTGCTCTGTTTCTACTAAGGCGCAAGCTTAGTTGAGGTATTAAAAGCAATAAAAACACCAGCCGAAGCGTAAAGTAGGTACAGGTACAGTCATAAATACAGCTATACTAGAGCAAGTATGTGCAGTGGGTACCGATTTAATAGGTACAACTGCTACGTAACCAAAATCACTCAGCAAACTTGTTAACTGTAATGTGCCAGTATTGCCCGGTGTTTTTAATACCGTGATATTATGGCGTTAAAATACGGCTTTGATGAGCAAAAACATTTTCCGCCATCTTTGTGTGATGGTATTGATTTTTTATCGGCTGTATTTTTTGCTCTGTTAGTTTTTGCCGTAACAGGCGTTGCTAAAAAGGGTGAGTAGAGCAACAAAACTGGCGAGCAATTACAGATGCTTGTATAAAAGCTTTAAAACAGTAAGGAACCTATAATGAATTATTTAGCTACAACTATTCAACCTGGCGTTATAGTTGGCGATGAAGTAAGTGCGGTATATAAGCATGCCCGAACAAATCAATATGCATTACCTGCAGTTAACGTTGTTAGTACCTCGTCTATAAATGCAACTCTTGAAGCCGCGCAAACAATGAAGTCACCGGTTATCATTCAACTTTCAAATGGTGGAGCGCAGTTTTTTTGTGGTAAGGGCTTGTCGCTACCTGAACACCAAGGGGCTGTACTTGGCGCGGTTAGTGCTGCTAAGTATGTTCACTCTGTTGCTAAGCATTATGGTGTAGCGGTTATGCTACATACCGATCATGCTTCAAAAAAATTATTACCTTGGATTGATGGTTTATTAGATGAAGGCGAGCAGCATTTTGCACTTACTGGCAAGCCGCTTTTTAGTTCGCACATGATCGATCTTTCAGAAGAATCTTTAGAAGAAAATATTGAAATATGTGAACGTTACTTAGCGCGCATGGCAAAAATAGGCATGACCCTAGAAATTGAACTAGGATGTACCGGTGGTGAAGAAGACGGGGTGGATAACTCACATCTCGATAGTTCTGCGCTTTATACCCAGCCAGAAGATGTAGCTTACGCTTACGAGCGCTTAAGTCGTATTAGTCCAAACTTTATTATAGCGGCGTCATTTGGCAATGTTCATGGGGTATATAAACCGGGTAATGTTGTGCTTACTCCTACTATATTAAAAGACTCACAGGCCTATGTAGCAAAACAATTTGGCTTAGAGCATAACGCAATCAATTTTGTGTTTCATGGCGGTAGTGGCTCTGAGTACGATAAAATTGCAGAGTCGTTAACATACGGCGTAGTAAAAATGAATATCGATACAGATACGCAGTGGGCGTGTTGGAACGGTATTTTAAACTATTACCAAGACAAACAAGCGTATTTACAAGGGCAAATTGGTAACCCAGAAGGGGACGACAAGCCTAATAAAAAATACTATGATCCTCGCGTATGGCTTCGTCATACAGAGCAGCATATGGCCGCAAGACTAGAGCAATGTTTTAACGATTTAAATTGTGTAAATCGGTACAGCTCATAAAAATAGCTTGTTAGTAAGCTAAGGTAAGTTACTCGTTATGTTAGGCTCAACAGATCTGTTGAGCCTTTTAATACTAATAACACCGTTTTCTATGGCTAAGCTATTTATTCGTTAAATAAAATACAGCTAAACATTAAAATAGTAATTCAAAAATTAACTCAATAACGCTTTATACAGCAGCAATGCCTAGCGACACAGCTGCTCAGTAAAAAGACTATGACCAAAAGACGCTTTACTTCTTAACCTTGCCTTTAAGAACATAGATCTCGCCATCGAAGCTTCCTTGAATCGTCAATCCTTGTCCCGCTAACTCTTTCAGATACTCTATATGATCTTCAGTTATATGCTGCCCCGGAACCAACAGTGGGATGCCCGGTGGATATGGCGTAACTAAACCGGCACAAATGCGGTTGTTGCTTTTGCTAATAGGCACAGATTCGCGCTCGCCATAAAAAGCATCGCTTGGAATACACGCTAGGTCGATGGCAGGTAAATTCTCCGGCAAGCGGGAGCGACGCGTCGATGTTGACAGTTTTACCTTACCGCTGTCGAGTTTTTTTAATGCATTGTACAGACGAATGATCTTCGAACGCGTACCTCCAAGCGTCAGTAAAACCAAGATAGTACTGTGAGTGTATTTTTCTATTTCTAGCCCAATTTCATCCAGCAGGAATTTATGAATATCTTTTAACGAATAAGGCAATTGACTAATATCGATGAGAATTTTTAGTGGATCATGGCCCATATTGTCTCCGCTAAAATGCGGAAATATTTCCATAAAGTCTTGCTTACCAAGCACTTTAATATGGTTGAGCGAGGCCATTTGTTGTTTAAATTCTTCCACATGTTTTAGCAAGGCATTGAGCAGCTTATAGCCTTCCATTTCTAACTGCTTTTGGCACACGTCAAGCGACGCTATAAGCTGATACTTTGGCGATGTGCTGGCGTAAATACTGTAAATTTCTCGAAAGAAATCGGCATCAAAATCTGGATCGTTAATATGAATGTAAGACGCCTGAGAAAACGCCGATACCACTTTATGCGCAGAATGGGTGATATAGTCGGCTCCAGCATGAATGGCAGAATAATAGCGTAAGCTGGGATGAAAAAGGGAGTAAGCAAACCACGCTTCGTCGATAAACACTTTAATACCATGTTGATGGGCAAACGCTACCACTTGTTTCAAATCGCTCAGTAAGCCATCGTAAGTGCAACCAGTAAGAACCAGCAATTTTGCATCGGTATTTTGCTCGATCGCCTGCTTTATATCGGCCAACGAGGGTGGCGCGAAAATCCCATATTTAGGATTTAAAATACTCGACAAATAAATAGGAAAACTAGCTGATTGCAATATGCCATAGTGCACCGATTTATGACAATTTCGGTCGATGATTACTTTATCGCCCTTGCGCAGCAGTGTCTGCAAAATGATTTTATTTGAGGTAGATGAACCGTTCGTGACGAAATAGGTATGCTTAACTTCAAACGTCGCCGCGGCTGATTCTTGAGCACGGCCAATGGTATTGGTACTGTCTGACAATGAACCTAGCGAATCGACTGAAACCGACAGGTCGCCAACAAATACATTACGGCCATAAAACTGATAAAAATCTTTGATGTAGGGAGAGTTTCTAAAGCTAGAGCCGCCACTATGGCCAGGTGTGTGCCATGAATCGTTTGCTTCGCCAACATAACGACGATATGCCGTCCAGAATGGGGTTTCTCCTCGATCATCGAAGTCGTTGATCATATAGCCTAAAATCGCTTCCGGGTCAGAAATTACCTCATCTTTAAAAAAGAAAGACTCAATTTCCTCCGACTCGTTAACTATCTCTAATCCTTTCGTGTCGTCGCCAATAACATACACAGGCAACTCGATACGGATCCCCTTTAACTGCTCGATAAAGCGACTATAAGTTCTCTCACCCTTGTTGTGTACATCCCAACTGAGAACCACGGCTTGAATATCGCCATCTTCCTCTACATATTCCAACGCTTGCTTTAAATCAAGACATTCAATTATGTCGATATGAACATCATTTCGCTCAAAGTTAGGGATCGTTTTCGACAGATTCGTTGAAAGCTCTTGCAAGATGATAGGGTCTTGCTCAATTAACAAGATACGAAGTAAAGGTAACATAGGCGTTTTCGCAATAAAATTTCATAATGTTTAGTAGCATAACTAAAGGATTGATACTTGTGAAATTAATACTTTGAAAATGCGCCAATAATTACGCAAAATCACGAATAAATAGATTTTATTTAAATTGACTTGCAAGGTATGAAAAATCAAAGGTGCCAAAGTCAGCCACCTACTTTAAAAAACAAAAAGTAATACTGGAATGCGCATTAATTATTGAGTTGAAGTAGCTCATATCTGACTTACAGCTATGAGCGAGAAGCAGACGGTCGGTTAAACTCGTTTTTGGACAAAAATGAGTTACGGACTGAGGACGGCTTGTTGCCCATACTATGAAAAACTATTTTGAATAAATTGTCTTGAGTGTGTTCTTAGTTAGAAACCATCCTACAATGCCAGTGCTTTATTTTATTCAAGATATCAGCATAGGCATTTTCTCAGGTGAAAATTTATAGCTTGGTCTCGGCCTTATGGAATTTGAACTAATACATTTTCGCTATCAGCATCTAAGATTGACTTCGGATTTTGAACATATCCAAGCTCGTCTTTAACATAGGTAGTTACTGATTTAGCCAAATAATCACTCAAAGATCTATCTGTTACGTATTTTTTTGATAAAACAGCATCAGGTTTTTCACCTTTCATAGCTTGAGATAAGTGATATGTCCAAATCCCTTGCTTTAAGTTGTCACATGAATACGAGCTTTGTCCTGGTTGACACGAAAAATATGATGCCAAGTAGTTACTATCACTTAATATGATCTTTATTTCATCAACATCAATATTAGACAGTGTATTCCTGCTATTGGCACATACAAATGACTGTGCACAAGCATCAATAAAAATCATCGCAGAATTGCACTCCGACTTAGACAGTGGATCTAATAAAACATCGCGAAGTGAAATTGCAGTTTTATCGACATTCATTGGATGCATATCGTAAGTAGATAAGTAATTAGTTACACCATTATGAAAGCCGTGACCAACATAATAAAAAATAAGGCGATCTTTTGAGGATAATCCATAGAAAAGGCCTTGTAGGTCATACTGCAAGCTGTTCGATGGTTTGAAGGTTAGAGAAGGTTTTTATGTAAAGCCGGGAAACACCTTATTAAGCATTGGCCAGCTAGATCAAGTTTGGGTTGAAGCAGAAGTGTTTGAACGTGACGCAGCTTTAATTAAAAAAGGACTTCCTGTATCAATGACACTGGATTATTTACCCGGTGAGGACTGGGCTGGTGTCGTTGATTATGTTTATCCAACATTGAACAGTAAAACACGCACACTCCGAGTGAGATTGAAATTTGATAACACAGACTATCAATTAAAACCAAATATGTTTGCACAAGTCTCTATTCACGCTAATCAAGCTGATAGCACCATCCTCGTGCCTAAAGAAGCCGTTATTAGAACAGGTAAACAGGACAGAGTAGTACTTGCGTTAGGTGATGGGCAATTTAAATCTATTGAAGTGACTATTGGCCGGGTTGATATCGACAGCATCGAAATATTAGACGGCTTAAATGAAGATGACGTTGTGGTGACATCTGCCCAATTCTTGATTGATTCTGAATCAAGTAAAAGCTCTGACTTTAAACGAATGACTCATGATGAAGTGCCTAACTCTGTTTGGATGCAAGGGGATGTTAATAGTGTTATGGCAGGGCACCGCATGGTTAATATTTCACATGGCCCTGCTGAAGCTTGGGATTGGCCTGAAATGGTTATGGATTTTACTGTGGCTGAAAAAGTCGATATTGACTCATTAAAGTCAGGTCAATCTTTGCACTTTGAAGTGAGCAAAACCGAAGACGGTGGATATGAAATTACTGGAATTCATATCATGAGTGAGCCTGAAGTATCATCAGCAACAGTATCTGGTTTGATCAATGCGATTGATATTGATACACGGATTCTAAATATTAGCAGAGGCCCAATAGAGAAATGGGATAGACCTGCTGCGACGATGGATTTTATCGTCGCGGACAATATAGAAATGGTTGATTTCAATGTCGGTGATAATGTCACTTTCACTTTTGAGGTTAGAGATGACTTAGTTATCACTGACATTTCTCTTGAATCAGATGAACAACACGGCAAGGAAAATAAAGCTGCTGTTGATCATTCTAATCATTAAGTGGGAGAAAAATAATGATTGAATCAATTATTAGATGGTCTATCGGCAATCGTTTCTTTGTTTTGTTGATTACCTTAATTATCGCGTTTGGTGGTTTGTATTCATTACAAAAAACACCAGTAGATGCACTCCCCGATCTTTCTGATGTGCAGGTGATAATTAAGACGAGCTATCCGGGACAGGCACCACAAGTAGTGCAAGATCAAGTGACGTTTCCCCTTACTACAGCCATGTTGTCAGTACTGGGAGCGCAAACTGTTCGTGGTTACTCATTTTTTGGTGATTCCTACGTCTATATCATTTTTGATGATGATACTGATTTGTATTGGGCTAGAAGCAGAGTACTTGAATACTTAAGCCAAGTAGCATCAAGCCTGCCTGATTCGGCAAAACCACAATTAGGACCTGATGCGACAGGAGTGGGTTGGGTATACATCTACGCTTTAACAGATAAGTCAGGAAACCATGATCTAAGCCAATTAAGAAGTATTCAAGACTGGTTTTTAAAGTATGAACTACAAACTGTTCCGGGCGTGTCTGAGGTTTCCGCCGTTGGCGGTATGGTTAAGCAATATCAGGTGCAAGTAGATCCTGACAAATTGAGAGCTTACGATATTCCTCTAAGTTTAATACAAATAGCCTTACAAAAAGGGAACAAAGAAACTGGCGCATCCGTTGTGGAAATGGCTGAAGCTGAATATATGGTTACCGCAACGGGGTATATTCAATCAGTTAGTGATATAGAGAAAATTCCACTTGGTATTAACGAACAAGGCACGCCGTTGCGTATTGGAGATGTTGCCAACGTTAACCTTGGTCCTCAAATGCGCCGTGGTATCGCAGAACTTAATGGCGAAGGCGAAGTTGTTGGTGGTGTTGTCGTTATGCGCTTTGGTGAAAATGCTCAACAAACCATAAATGGGGTAAAAGAAAAGCTTGAGTCGCTCAAATCTTCTTTACCAGAGGGGGTGGAGGTTGTCCCTGTCTATGACAGATCGAAGTTAATAGATCGTGCTGTTGATAACCTTTGGAGCAAGTTGCTAGAGGAGCTTGCAGTCGTGGCTATTGTCTGTGTGGCTTTCCTATTTCATCTTCGCTCATCTATTGTGGCAGTTATTACTCTGCCATTAGGTATCTTGGTGTCGTTCATTATCATGTATATGCAAGGCATCAATGCCAACATTATGTCTTTAGGCGGTATCGCTATTGCGATTGGTGCGATGACTGATGGTGCAATAGTGATGATTGAAAATATGCACAAGCATATGGAGAAAACACCACTAACAGATGAAAATCGCTGGCAAATTGTTGCTAAGGCTGCGAGTGAAGTAGGCCCTGCACTATTTTTTAGCTTACTGATCATTACAGTCTCATTCTTACCTGTATTTATCTTGGAAGCGCAAGAAGGAAGAATGTTCTCTCCGCTCGCCTATACAAAAACCTATGCAATGGCGGCATCAGCAGGTTTGGCGATCACATTGGTGCCTGTTTTGATGGGCTACTTTATTCGAGGCAAAGTTGTTTCTGAAAAGAAAAACCCGTTAAACCGATTATTGATTGCTATCTACATGCCTGTTTTAAAGCAAGTCATGAAGTTTCCAAAATCGACAATAGTAGCAGCAATATTAGTGACTATCGTTGGCTTTTGGCCTGTCGATAAAATTGGTAGTGAATTCATTCCGCCATTGGATGAAGGCGATCTCATGTATATGCCTACTACCTATCCCGGTATTTCAATTGGTAAAGCAAGGGAGTTATTGCAGCAAACAGACAAGCTTATTCGCACTGTGCCAGAAGTTGAAACTGTATTTGGTAAAGTAGGAAGAGCTGAAACTGCAACCGATCCTGCACCTTTAACCATGATTGAAACCTTTATTCAATTGAAGCCACAAGAGCAGTGGCGAGAGGGTGTGACTACTGAATCGTTAAAAGCTGAGTTTGATAAATTGGTTAAGTTTCCGGGCTTAACGAATGCTTGGGTTATGCCAATCAAGACCCGAATCGACATGTTAGCAACAGGCATAAAAACGCCTGTGGGTATTAAAGTCGCCGGACCAGAGCTTGATGTGATTCAGGAAATCGGCCAACAAATAGAGCAAATTTTACCCGAAGTTACAGGCACAGCATCAGTTTACTCAGAGCGAGTTGCAGGTGGACGATATATCAAGGTTGATATTTCACGCGATAAGGCAAGTCGCTTTGGGTTAAACATCGAAGATGTTCAACAAGTGGTTTCTACAGCTATTGGTGGTATGAACGTTACCCAAACGGTAGAAGGTCAAGAGCGTTACCCTGTTAACTTACGCTATCCGCAAGACTATCGAGACTCTCCTGAGCAGCTATCACGATTACCTGTTGTAACACCAAGTGGTCAACGCATTGCACTAGGTGATGTCGCAGATATTCGAGTTGAGAACGGTCCGCCGGGGATTAAGAGTGAAAATGCTCGTTTAAATGGCTGGACGTTTATCGATATAGACGGTGTTGACGTAGGTACTTATGTTGAAAGTGCAAAAATACACTTGGCTAATAATCTAAAACTACCAGCAGGTTATTCAATTACTTGGGCTGGGCAATACGAATATATGGAAAGAGCGAAAGAAAAGCTCACCTATGTATTGCCTTTAACACTCGCCATTATTGTTATTCTACTTTACTTAAACTTCAGAGCGTTTAGTGAGGTGGCTATCATTATCGTTACCTTGCCGATGGCGATGATTGGTGGCTTATGGTTGATGTATCTGGAAGGGTTTAACTTCTCTGTGGCTGTTGGCGTGGGCTTTATTGCTCTAGCTGGGGTAGCGGTTGAGATTGGTGTGATAATGTTGGTCTATCTCAATCAGGCACTTGCTGAGCTTAAGGAAAAAGCTGAAGAGCGAGCTGAACCTATCTCTGATGATGCATATCAAGATGCATTATTGCACGGTGCAGGCTTACGAGTTCGTCCAGTAATGATGACAGTTGCAACAATCATTATCGGCTTGATGCCCATTTTATATGGTACAGGAACAGGTTCGGAGATTATGAGTCGTATTGCTGCACCTATGGTAGGCGGAATGACAAGTGCTGTGCTACTCACTCTTATTGTGCTCCCAGTAATTTACTCAATCGTTAAAAAGCCAGAATTAAACGCCTTTAACAAGGAGCTTTCTAAGGCGGAGCTAAAAAGTAATGCTTAGCGAAGTTAAGAAACCATAAATAGCAATTTCAATAAACTAAAATAGAGGTAAATATGAAAAAACTAATTAAATTTTTAACCGTAATCAGTGTCGTTTTTAGTAGTGCGGTATTTGCGCATGTGCATCTTGAAAAAAGTGTGCCTGCTGATAATGCAATGCTAATGAATCCTCCAGAAGAGTTAACTTTGGTGTTCACCAAAGAGGTACGTGTTGTAAAAGTTTCATTGGCCAATAAACAAGGCGAAGAATTTAAATTTGGATTCGAGCCTTCTAAAGTCGCTACTAGCAAATTTACATGGAAACTACCTAAATTAGCTCCTGCAAACTATACTGTGGATGTAACCTTCTTAGGTAACGATGGTCATAAAATGAAACATAGCTTCGGCTTTATGGTTCACTAAAATAGGCGGTGTGATTGATATGGAAATGTATATCTGGAATACAGTCATTGTACTGTCAAAAATTGTATTTTACGTCGGCTTTGCCTGTATTGCTGGTTATACATTTTTCAGGCAAATATTTGAGAATAATGAATCTCATACTAATATTGTAATAGCGAATTTAACGTGGACAAGAACTTATATAGTTATGGCTTTGATCGCTAATATTACTTGGTTCTTTGCCAGTACTGGTGCAATGGCAGAAGAGGGAATTCAGGGGGTGATAGACGCTGATATATTGGCTATTATGTGGGACTCCTCTGTCGGCACTGGAGCTTTGCTTCGAGCGCTTGGGCTAGTTACCGCAATAATCGCTTTAGCTTTAAGGTTCAAACTCGCTGTGAACTCGTACTTAAAACAAAGCGCTTTAATGTTGAGTTTATTAATCCTTGCATACTCATTCACGTTACTGGGTCATATTTCTGAGTTAGGCACAATTGAAAAAGGCTTGCTTATTTTGCATGTGCTCGTTATGGCATGGTGGTTTGGGGCGTTATTGCCACTAAAACAGGCTTGCCATCAGCTAAGTTATGCAGAACTTCATTTGCTGATGGAAAGCTTTGGCAAACAAGCAAGTTTTACAGTGAGCCTATTGTTGGTAGCAGGCCTCTGGCTCGTGATTCAATTGGTCGGAAGTCTTGATGCACTAATAAGCTCAAGTTACGGACAAACACTGTTGTTTAAATTGGCCCTTGTAGTGTCTATTTTGGCACTTGCTGCTAAACATAAACTAATACTCGTTCCACAACTTAAAAATAGTCAAGGCAGAGAGGCTTTATCTAAATCTATCTCGATAGAAATGCTAGTAGCTTTTGCCATTTTATCTGTAACGGCTGGGCTTACTAGTGTTGTTGGCCCTGCAAATTAAAACCTAAAAGAGAGAATGAAAATGAAAACAATAAATATATTACTCGTTTTATTAATGACGTTTAGTTTCGCAGCAAACGCTCATGGTGATAAGAACAAAGACAAAGGTTTGTTTAAAGGTATAGATACCCCTGCCGCAAAAGTTGTTTTGGCATTTCATCAAGCACTTGAAACTGGCAATCAAAAACAGGCTAGAGCGCAGTTAGCGGATGATGTCACCATTTTCGAGGGAGGCCGCGTTGAAAGGAGCGCTGATGAATATGCTCATCATCATATGTTGTCGGATATGAAGTATTTAGCAGCGATGAAGAGCGACACACTTGAACATCAAGTGACGATACTTGGAAATACCGCTATCTCTGCGTCGCGTAGTCAAACTACAGGTACTCATAAAGGTGTTGAACGCGATTATCAAGGCATGGAAACGATAGTGCTGGAAAAACAAAATGGTGAATGGAAGATTAAGCACATTCATTGGTCACATTAATTTATTGGTTAAATAACGGAGTACAAAATGAGAATTAAAAGTCCATTACATCAAGTTTCTACGCCACGTAGACGCTTTGTACAAGGTGTAATTGCTGGCGGTGTATTAGCTGCTTTTCCAAGTGTTCTTCATGCAGCTTCATCTTTGATTGCTGGAACTTCAACAGGTACTGCGCCCGAACTAAGTGGAGAAGTAATAGATTTAGTGATAGATGAGTCACCCGTAAACTTCACAGGTGTTGTAAGAATGGCTACAACAATCAATGGCTCAATACCAGCTCCTACCTTGCGCCTCAGAGAAGGTGATGACGTTACTATCAGGGTAACTAATAAATTATCAGTGCCGAGTTCAATTCATTGGCATGGGATCATTCTTCCGTATCAAATGGATGGTGTACCGGGCATTAGCTTTAAAGGCATTATGCCTGGCGAAACGTTTGTTTATAAATTTAAGTTACAACAAAGCGGTACTTATTG
>LV_Brine_h2_0102DRAFT_1000335_pt1 | contig 17383 bp, 21 predicted proteins | sample LakVidmifraction_3_FD_10600 | JGI IMG/M metagenome (IMG submission 10600)
TTTCTAAACTTAGAAAAACAAACGTAATAATATGCTGCCCCCGTATTATCAGGATGACACTTGCACAATCTACCACGGAGATAGCTCGGATCTCCTACCTCGGTTACCTCAGTGCGATCTGGTATTAACCGATCCGCCGTACGGCATCGGGGTCGGGTTAGTAAGGAGCAGACTAGCAGGAGGCAGACGCAAAAAAGATGCGCTCGTCCCGAAACGAGATTACGGAGAGGATCTCACTTGGGATAACGAGCGAGTCTCCCCTAGCCTACTTGCGCTAACAGTTGCGGCTGCGGATAACGCGATCATATTTGGGGGCAATTACTACGCGGATCTACTCCCCGCATCGGATTGTTGGTTAGTATGGGACAAGGACCGAGGAGATACAGACTTTGCAGATTGTGAGTTGGCTTGGACTAACCTCCCGGGAGCAGTGCGCCGGTTACGTTGGATGTGGAACGGCTACCAACAAAAAATCAAGGAAGATCGATATCATCCCGCCCAAAAACCTCAATATCTAATGCGGTGGTGCATAGATCGGGCGGAGGATAAAATGAAAAAAAACGATCTCGACAGTCATAGATCCGTTCATGGGTGTGGGGACCACACTCAGAGCCGCAAAAGATCTAGGAAAAATCTCGATAGGAATTGAGCGCGAAGAAAAATATTGCGAAATCGCAGTAAAACGATTGGCGCAAGAAGCTCTATTTCAACAGGATAACGGATGCAAAACAGCAAATATATAATTACCAAACGATTCGGAATTCTCGAAATATCAGAGGGAGTAGATCAAATCTACCGGGATAAACTCGGGACCGTTTACGCAATCGAAGATCAGGGGCCAGGATTAGATCCGGTCGCGAGGTGCGGGATTTGGCCGTTCGTTATGCCCACAAAAATAGCAGCCCTAGAGGAGCCGTGCTCTGTACACGACTACATGCACCAATCGACCGCGTATCAAACTTACCACACTATGAGAGAGGCAAACCTAGAAATGCTCCGCCTGCACTATCTCACAACTCGAGATAGCTGGACCGCACCTCTGGCAACTATATTTTATTATGTCACGGTAGTCGCATCCCCCATGCTAAGATGGGGGAGGAAAAAATGATAAACAAAAACAAAAAAGGAATACATGGAAGATAAAGCAAAGGTGTTTTTTGAGGCTCTGGCACAGCTCCTAACAGATCATCATGTTATTCTAAACTCTGGTGACGTTCGGTTCGCGGTCAACAATAATAATTACACAATAAAGTGTGATGCCCATCGCGGGCAAATGCGCATCCGACCTCAACGTACCTCATCGTCAGGTTATTACCTCGAGACGCACCAATATTTAGTTCCAAACGTAACGACGACAACAACTAAAAACAAAAAAGGACAATATGGAAGATAAAGCACGGAGCTTTTTTACGGATCTCTCTCAGCTCCTAACAGATCATCAGGTTATTTTAAACTCTGGTGACGTTCGATTCGTAATAAACAATAATAATTACTCAATAGATGTGAGATATCCATCGTGGGCAAACGCAAATCCAACCTCAACGAACCTCATCGTCGGGATATTACCTCAAGACACACAAACATTTAATTCCAAACGTAACGATAATAATTAAAAACAAAAGGAAAAATATGATGCAACCATCAACACACGCAAAATTAAAAGAGGAGTTCTCTCAACTATTAAAGCCATTTAAGGCCGAATCTATTGGGGAAAAGTGCGTCGATATCGTAGTGAGAGAGCGCATGAAAATACTGAGCAACCGAGGGCACAGCGATAGATCTACAGGAGAGTGGATCAGCCCAAATCCACACGCAGATCTAGGAGCCGATTAATAAAAAACCTCTCAGGGGATTTTACTCCCTAAGAGGCAAAGAATATGACCAACAATAACAATAACAATAACAATAATAATAGGATGACTTGAGTTGCGATCCATAATACAACAACTATCCGCATAGTATAGAGGCAGAATATTGGGGAATAAAAAACTCGGAAACTTAGATTGCCTAGACGTAGATCCAACTCTCATATTCCCCGGATCTGTAGACCGAGCACTATTAGCAGCCGTACTATCGCGAGCTATTAATGACGCAATCGCCGATCCAAAAAACGCCGACGCTATGTGCTCCCAAGTACACCGCAGAGAGGCCGAGCAATGGCTGTTTGAAAGTGTGGAAATCACACCGTTCTCTTTTTTGTGGTTATGTGACAATCTAGATCTCGATGCCCCCGCAATACAACGCCGATGTGCAGAGTTAATTTCTATCCGCGAAAGTTTGACGGGTGCCGCGCGAAAACGGAAATCAAAATGGGCGCGCTACTTAACCAATCTATAAAAAAACATGTCGAAGATCGGCAACAAAAACTCGGTAGGAAATAAAGGCGGGAGGAGACCTCCGATATACACACCGCGATTATTAAAACAGGTCGCGAGAGCGTGCCAACTCGGTTTCACAAATGCTGAAATCGCAGAACTGTTAGGTGTTGCCGAGGCCACAATCACTGATTGGAGCCATATATACCCGGACTTAAAAGAAACCCTTAAGAGAGAAAAAGAGAAATTTGATAGCGGTGAAATACAGCAGGCGCTAAGAAAAAGAGCGCTCGGTTTTAAAAGAACCGTGGAAAAACCATTTAAAGACGGGGTCGTCGCGTGCCTCGAAGAACTGCCCCCTGATACTACCGCGTGTATATTTTGGCTCAAAAATCGGCAGCCGGATAGGTGGCGAGATAAGCAAGAGCTTGAGCACTCCGGCGACTCTTCCGTCGTTGTTAACCTCAACACAAAAGTAAAATAAATGATCGGCCTAGATCTCGAGTTGTGGCCGAGACAGATGAGCGTTGTCACATCAGAGGCAACAGAGATATTATTCGGGGGAGCCTCAGAGGGCGGTAAGTCTCACCTAGCGAGAGTAATTCTCATCTGCCTGTGCCTAGCGTGTCCGGGTATTCAGTGCGTGTTGATCCGCAAAAAACACGCCGACATTTTAAAAAATCATGTGCACGGGCCATCCGGCTTTAGCGCACTTCTTGCGCCGTTAATCGCGGCTAAACTTGTGCGCGTCACTGAGGATAATGTGCAATTCCCCAGGGGATCCTTGATCAGCTTTTTGCATTGCCAAGACGAGAGACAGTTTAGCTCAGCGCAAGGGATTGAAAAACATGTACTCGTTATTGATGAGGCTACCCAAATCTCTGAGCGTCTGATCAAATTCTTCCGGGCTTGGGTCCGCATGACTCCAGAGTTTAGGGCATCTTGTCCTCCGGAGTGGAGGCGCAAACTACCGCTAATCCTATACACAGCTAACCCTATTGGAGCGTCGGTCGGATTTTTCCGCCGTCACTTTGTGCGCGCGCGAGAAGAATTTCAAGTTGAGAAAGTCCACGGATTTTTACGGCAGTACATACCCTCCAAAGCCGAGGACAACGGCTCTATTGATCTTGAGGCGCACCGTGGCCGCATGGCGGGGATGGATGACCGCGCTATCGCCAAGGCCTTAGATGAGGGAGATTGGGATGCACCAACGGGCGATTTTTTTCCGGAGTTTGACGAGGATCGCCACGTCGTGACAGATTTTTATCCTCCACATTGGTGGTTCCGGTTCGGACTTACGATTGGGGAGTGGCCGATCCGGCAGTGTGCTACTGGATTGCAATCTCGGACGGACAGCCGTTTAAGGATGACGAGGGGCGAGAGAGATGGTTTCCGCGCGGCGCGCTCTTGTATTATAGCGAGTGGTATATCTGCGATCCAGAGGACGAGTCAAAAGGCTTGCGGCTAACTAATCGAGAGATGGCGGACGGTATACTAGAGAGATCCGAGGCGCGGGCCAGAAAAGTTCCAACCCTCACAGACTCAAAACCGTTCCAGTCCATGGGCGGCTACGGGATCGAAGAAACATTTAAAGACGCGGGGTGTGTGCTCACGCGCGCTGATACCTCGAGAGTTGTGGGATGGGCGCAACTCCGTGCGCGCTTAAGAGGCATCCAGATCAACGGAAGCGAAACGGACAGAACCCCTATGGTGTTTTTTTGCGCGTGCTGTAAAAAAGCTAGAGACTCCCTCCCGGCATTACCGCGCCATGCGAGCGACGCGAAACGAGAGGATGCGGCGGAACACGGAGAAACTACTCACGCATGTGACGCGATCCGATATGGATGTATGGCGCACGCCGTGATAAAAGATATCGGGGAGCCGCTTGAAACAAAACTGAGCCGAGGGATTTTTAGCAGCAAGACAACAATGCGAGGATTGCTAAAAAAGGATAAGAATGCACGCTTCTGACCTCGAGACTATTCGGCGGATCGACCAGTACTTGGCTGACAAGAGGAGGACTCTCTCTCTCTCGGTACCGGTTGGGGACAAGTTGCGGGTATTGGAGAAGCTCGGATTAAAACTATCGTTGTCTGGCCGTATGTATGACGGGGTAGTAACGATCAAGGTCTCAGCGGACGAGCTTGAGAAAATAGCAGACGGCGAAGCTTTGAAAAAGTTTATAGCGGCACAATTAGCCGAGAGGGTAAAATGAGCAAAATCACGCTGGAAGAGGTTAAATGCTTTATCGAGGACTCGACTAAGGCGAGAGAGTCTTGGCTCAAAATTGCGGATATGAGTTGGCAAGAGATCAAGCGCCGCAATAAAAATAACCAGCTCTGGTCCGTATCTCCTAATGGGACTCGTAGACGCGCTAAATATCCAGCGTGGTATTCCATTTTTAAAATACGACAACCTCTATTACTCAGCCGCGTTGGTATACCTATCGGGCGAGATACTACACAAGATGGCAATGATAATATTGGAGCCACGGCGGCGATAATTTTAGAGAGGCTCTCCCAAAATTTGCCAAGGAACTTTGATTTTTTTGACGTATTATCTAGCGCGCGGGACGACTTCTTGGTCACTAACGTCGGGCAGGTGCGTGCATATTACGAGAGAGAGGAGGTTAAGGCTCAGGTAAAAGAGTACGTTACGCCGAGAGAGACCGAGAGCGGTGTCGTTTTTTTTGACGGCGCGGGAGAAGAGGTCGTTAAGGGCGACATGGGGCAAGATGATACCGGTTATTTTGTCGAGCACTCCGAGACCATCGACGTTACCAATGAGCGCATTATATTAGAGCCGGTTTTTTATCGAGATTTTTATGTCGATCCAGACGTTAGGCGTTGGCAACGATGCAAGCGCGTAGCGTTTAAAAAGTACTACTCCGAGCGCGAGTTCAAAGATATCTTTGGCGCTCCCGCACTACTAACCAGAGGCGCGGATGATACGACAGGGAGCGATTCGGCAAGCCCAAAAAAGCAGAGCATCGCGGTGTTTGAGTATTGGGATAAATACTTGAAAGAAACCGCTTACCTAATAGAGGGAGGTAGTGAGTTAATAACACCACTCGCGGCAACGTATCCCTCAGATAGTGAGTACCTAGAGGCAGGGAGTGGAGAGGATTGTAACGGGATCTACAACTTGGAGGGAGTGTTCCCAATGCCAGACCCGATGGTCATGAACCAGGCAACGGACGAGTTCCTTCCGATTCCAGAGTATTTTCAACTGTACGAAATACTAGAGGATATCCACGGGATATTTACGGGCATGATGGCGCTGACGCGAGCAATCCGCCCAAGATTATTATTTGATAACTCGGTTGAAGGATTACAAGAGGCGTTAGGCGAGGCCGCAGTAGGCGATGCGTTTGGTGTGACTAATCTCGCCCAAAGTCTATCCGGGGCAGGTGGATCTATTAACGGTGTGGTGCAATACGTACCAGTGCAAGAGATGATTACCGCGCTATCACAAGCGTACGCCGCACTAGATCAGAGGCTCAACACATTATACCGATTAACCGGGACAAGCGATCTGCTGCAGGGCCTCATTAGCGATCCAACTCAGCGCACGTTTGGCGAGAGGCAGATGACCGAGAAATACGCGCTAAACCAATTGGCGGAACCTCAGCGCAAAATGCAAGAGTTCGTGCGCGGTTGTTATCAATTAATGTGCGAGATGGCGCTCAAAAATTTTAAAGATGAGAGCCTTGATGATTACATTATGCCGCAAACAATGGAGCCGGAGCATCAAGAGAGATACCGCGCGGCTCTCTCGCTACTAAGAGAGGACACAAAACGTTTTCGTGTTGAATTAGAAACGGACTCTACGATTGCTCTAAACGAAGAGTACGATAAGGCAATGAGGATCGAACTCGTTAATACCCTAACTAGCGCAATCGAAAAAGTGGCCGCTGTTGCGAGTAGCTCTCCGGCCCTAGTAGGAGTAGATCTGCACGCTCTTAAATTCTTAGTGCAAGGTTTTCGGCAAGGAAAATTATTTCAACAGGAAATTACACAAGCCATTGATCAGGTGATAGAGCTATCGAGTCAACAACCGGCACCGTTTAACCAGGCACAAGCGGATTTTGGATTACGGCAACAGGAGTTTGCAATGCGCGCGGAGGCCAGTCAGCAAAAAACAGCGACCGAGATGGCAAGAGTGCAGGTGGACAACTTTGAGGCGCAAAATGACGCGGCATTTATGCAGTTGGATCTCAACCTAAAAGCACAGCGCGATCAGTTGTTGGGACAATTGGCCGTGCTAAATTTTAGGCTCGAGGAGCAAAAGGCCGGAGTTGAAATACAAAACAAACTTGCCGACAATCAACGGCTCGAGGCGTTGGCGGCTAACGATATAACTAGCGGGGGCACGAGGGAGAGAGGCCCGCAGGTAGTAGTAATCCCATCCCCTCCAGCACCGGCGGTGGCGGGGCCTACGATTATTAACGCGCCTAATCCGGCTCCCCAAACGAGTATCATTCAGCCGGTGCAGACGGTGCCAATAACGGTGCCAATAATATAAGGATTATGGACAAGAAAATTAAGTCAAAGATCTTGCAGCGCGGACACGAGAATGAAAGTGATTGGCCCCCGATATACGGTGAGGGATCTCGTGGATGTTTTTGGTACGATACGGAGGCAAAATGCATGACGCAAGAACCTCCGGCTAGGCCGATTAGTTACGGCTGCGCTCCCGCTATAATACAAGACACGCTAAAGACCGCTTACTATCACCCGGGCGCGTGCAAGTGGACCGAGTCGAGGAGTGAGTTAAACGCACTCGATCAGAAAACGGGAACGATCACCACAGATAAGAAAATCCCTCCTAGCCCAACGCAAAAACGTCAGCGGGATTACGAGAGACTCCAAGATATAAAAGAGGCGCAACAAAAAGCCATAGCGGCTATTGATAACGGGTCTGCCAAAATATCCGAAGAGACTCAAGCTATTTGCGATGAAGAGAACGAAAGAATAACCAAGGCGACCGGAGTGGATGCTTTTAATATCGCTGGAAAAAAACGAAATGACAAATCAAGACGACTCAGAAAATACGTTAGAAAATAAAGAACCGCCCGAGGTAGCAGAAGATCTAGAGAAAGTAGAGGAGCCAAAGGGGCTATCTACTAGAGATGCCCTGGAGGTGGCGATGGCAGCCGCCAAGGATAAAGAAGAAGAAGCTCCGAAGCGAGAGCCGCGACGGGCCATAGTCACCGAGAGAAATGAGGTAAAAGTAATTACGAAAGATGCCCCTGCATTAGAGGCACCGGCGGAATACTCGAGAGAAGAGAAGGATGACTTCCGCGCGAGCTCCCGAAAATCGCAAGAGGCGAACTTGAGATTGCACAAGTCTCGCATGGGAACGCTCGAGCAGATAAAAAGAGAGTCTGCGGAATTGCAATGGTCGAGGGATCTAGTTAAACAGGTTGAGCCGTTTTTGAAAGTGCGCGGAGATAAAGAGCCAACACACTCACAACTCTTGAAGGCGTTAAAAGTTATTAATGAGATTGATGATAATCCGAGGCAAGCGCTTGCGCAGATATTGCGCGCAAAAGGGTTAGACGTACCTCGGGAGTTAACGCAGGAAGAAAATAAAGAATCTCGAAACATCGCGGAAACGATAACCCCTTTACAATCTCGGATAGACGCACTAGAAAAGAGAATAGCGGATGAAGAGAATCAAAAGGTTGGCGCTGTTTATGTCAACGCTTTTGATGTATTTTCCTCCGCGACGAATGCGGGAGGTGTCGCAAAATACCCGGATATCAATAATACTGAATCAGGTCTGCGACTATCATCTCAAATTGGTTCCCTCGTCGGCGGTAATTCTGATCTATCCAGGCAGTTTATCGCGAGCGTGCAAAGTCGCATCCCAAATGCGCCGTTAGAAACTTACTATGCAGAAGCATATAAATTCTATGGCGGATCTGTTGACGACTCTCTCGCACCGAGGTCTCAAAACACGCAAACACATCTACAAAAATCAGCACGAGCAGCATCTAGTGTCCCATCTAGTAGCAGCCGATCAGCGGATGGTAACGGCACTAAGCGATTCAAGACAACTTTAGAAGCGTTAATGCACGCATCCGCCGAATTAAAAAACCAAGAGTGATCTAATCACTCCTATAGCGTGAGTATACTTTTATGGCAGGACTAAGCGAACTTCAAGCAACCACATTCGAGCACAGAGAAAAAAAACCAAGTGACATGGTCTCTGACAACAGCCCCCTTCTCCACATGTTGAGAAAAAAAGGGCCGCGTAACTGTAATCAACGGCGGCCGCGAAATTTGGGAAGATATCAGATACGCTCAAAACTCGTATGTTCAGAACATTGATGCGAGCGAAGAGATCACAATCGGATACAACCAAACAATCACGGGCTTTCAGTATGCTCCAAAGATTATTGTTGTGCCGGTGGTTATTAATGATCTAGAGCGCGCGCAGAATCAGGGCGAGGCAGAGTTTTTGAATCTCCTCGCGCAGAGAAATGATACTGCGGACGATAGTCTCTACAATGAGGTGGAGAGTCAGCTACAGGGCGACGGCACAGGATCGGGCGGTAAGGATTTTGCCGGTATCCAGTCTTACATTGTGACGAGCGTAACCTCGGGATCTTATGGTGGACTCTCACGAGCATCATATAGCTCAATTCGCAACAGCTCGATTGATGCACCTACTTTATTCACTGGACTTACTGATTCGAGCAACGTCGAATCGAGACTCCGATATTCAAAAAATACCGTACTCCGACAGGGCGGGCCAGAGTTGTGCCTAGCAGGACAGGGCATTTTTAATTCGGCATGCGACGCGATGAGCGCTAAGCAGAGGTTCACTCAAAACAAAGATATGCTAGAGGCAAACTTTGAGAATATTGTGATCGAGGGAATGACGATGGTTAACGCAAACGGGAAAGTCTTTAGTGGACTTGCTCGCATTGCGTCAGATCGTTGTTACGGTATCCGACTCGATAACGTAGCGTTTCGCATGTACAAAAATTATAACTTTCAGCCCGTGCAGCAGAGGGTGTCAGTTAATCAGCTCGTAGATGTTGCAATAACTGTAGGCATTGGGCAATTCACCTCGAATGGCACCGGTCTCTGCTTTGTAATGTGGGACTCTTAATAATTTTATTTCAGGAAAAAAATCATGATACACGCAAGTCCTAATTTAACTTCTTCTGACGGTACGACCGCAGTCTTTGCGATTGGCGATACTTATGAATCGGGTGGCGCAACTTGGCAATATTGCCAGGCAACAGCTGTAGCTATTGCGGCGTACGCAATATGTAGCGGGACCAGTCCGGGAGCCGCGAAAGAGGCTACAACCACAACAGCAGACGCGCTAGGCACAGCTGGAGGGTTCGCTTGTATTCCGCAATTTACGGTTGCGGCGAGTGAGTACTTTTGGGGTCTAGTTGGTCCATTTAATACTAACCCCGTTGATGCGAGCGCGTTTAAGGTTTTGGCCGCAAACACAACAGCCGGAGCATTGTTGTACTCAACAGCAACGGCGGGCGTGCTTGATGATGCAGCTACTACTGTACTTGCTGGACTCAAGACCACCGTGACCGTGACTACTCAAGCAGCAACGGCGTGCACATCATGGCGACGGCTTGGTTGGGTTCGATAATTTTATCCCGGGGTAATGATAGCAATGAATAACTCTCCACTCTCTGCAATTCCCACGTTCGGTTCCGCGACACTCGAGTCTGACTTTGATATGTCGACGTACGAGGCCGGGAAACCGCTACGCGGAAATAGCAAAAGGCAATTCGTACGGTTTTACAATCATACGTTTACCGAGGTCTACACGACCAAGGCAAATATAAATGAGAAAACCGGATCTTCCACTCCAGTCGAAACGGGAGTGAGAGAGGTCACAAAGGAGATGGTTAATATTGTTACTCCGGGAGATCCCAATATAGTTGATGAGTATGCGACCGCATGGCATCGGCGCATGTTTTTTAAGCAGTACAAAGCATTTCGCGATGGGAAAACCGCACCGATGGGGTACCCGGTTGAGGAGGCGCAGTTTATTGGGCCGAGTATTGCGACCGAGCTAAAATATTTAGGGTGCCACACTGTCGAGCAGTTAGCGGATGCCTCAGATATTTTGTGCGGAAATCTTGCGAACGGTTTTGAGTTACGAGATTTTGCGAGATCGTACTGCAAGGCGCAGATATCTAATAAGACATCTCCTCAAGTAATATTGCTACACGCGGAGTTGGAGAAAGCGAAAGCAGAGATCTCCGCAATGAGATTGCACCTGGACTCCGCTCTTGTGGATCTTAAGGGTCAACCGATCAAAACATCCGGGCGCAAGGGCAAAAGTGATTTAAAATTTACAGAGTGATTATGAAATTAAATAAATTAGTTATCGCGTGTTTGGCATCGGCGCTACTCTCATCCTCCGCCTATGCGGACGCGTGTGGCAAACTTCTTACTGGTACATTCCCGGCTGCGCAGGCCAGAAAATTGTGCGCGACATTCCCGCAGATTGGAGTTTACTCTTCTGACATTCTTCCGGCGGCAAATAATACCTATGATCTAGGAGCGCAAGATCTGTTGTGGAATCAGGTGTGGAGCTATAGCGCTGTTGTCCTCCGGTACGGGGCCGATGTACAAGGGGCGGCATCCACCTACTACAAGACTCGGGGAACGGGACCAACTAGCTACACAATACTAACTGACGGTGATGCGATTGGGACACTCCGGTTTATTGGATCTGATGGTTCTGGGTTTACGCAGGGCGCGCAGATTGAAGGGTTTGTCGATGGCGCTCCCGGCGTGTCGGATATGCCCGGAGCAATACGGTTACAGACTACGCCAGACGGCTCAGACACTCCGCTTACTCGCTGGACCGTAAAGGCCACCGGCGATCTTGTGAGTGATAGCACGAGCGGCGGTAACCTAACTCTCGCGGTTGCTGGAAAAAAAATCACAGTAAAAGGCGGCGGCGCGGCGGCAACGGCGGGCACATTTACATGTAACGGTACTTCCGGTGTCGTGGTCGCAACTACTGCGGCATCCGTAACAGGCATGACTATCGTATTCGCTCCGGGCACGATCTCTGGCACCGCTGGAGTAGGAGCACCATTCGTTTCCTCAATTTCTGCGGGAGTGAGTTTCACCGCAAAATGTAGCGCTGTCGGAGAGACCTCTACATATAACTGGGCAATGATTTCAGTGAGCTGAGAAATGAGAAGATTACTTTTTGTTTTGTTGCTTTGCGGCTGTAGCGCCGCAGGAAAACAGAATGAGGTAGACGCGGCGATAGCCACACACTCGGCAGTAATTACAGCGATTACGGAGTATGTGGCTAACTTGCAACAGCTAGAGATCTTACCAACTGCGGCAGAGGCTAAGGCAAAACTTGATGCGCAAGCGTTAACAGTCAAGTAGTGATCAGAGATTGGTTTATTTTGGCGGGTCCGATGTGTCAACGATCAAAGAGATCTTACAAAATTTTTGTCACAGAATAAATGTACCGGCCCCTAGCTCGTTCGTGGCAGTCGCTCAACCCGCACAACAGCAGTATCTTTCACTCCTCCAATACGTCGGCGACAATCTCCGCAATCGACCGTATCAATGGCCGCAGCTAAAGCGCGGATACAAATTTAACACTGCCGTGGGCGTTCGCAATTATCAACTACCCGGCGATTTTTACCGGATTTTAGAATCATCTCAATGGGATGTCGGTAATAACTGGCCGATGATGGGACCGCTATCAGATGCGGCGTTCACCTTTAGCGAGTTTGCAATAGTTAGCTTACAAACTCGCAAAGGTTATCGGCTGATAGGGCCTACTCAATATCTATACTCCACTGCACCGTACTCTAAGAGATCTCGCGGATGGTTTCAGATTGAACCTGCCGGGGTTAATAATACGGACGAGCTTTTTTTGGGTTACGTATCTTGTAATTGGGTGTGGCCGCGTGATTGGGTAGCATCCACTGTGTACTCATTAGGAGATGTTAGAGCGGGCAACGGTTACGTTTACATTGTAACAACGGCGGGCACGAGCGGCACAACTAGGCCGAGCGTAGCAACTGGCACACAGACAGACGGCACGGTTACGTGGACAGTGTACACGGAGGACTACCCATGCCAAGCGGCCAACACAAAATTAAACGACGGCGATCAAATACTTTTTGATGAGGATCTTATGATCGAGGGTATGAGATGGTCATACCTAAGATCTAAGGGGTTAGATTATCAGCAAGAGAGATCAGATTGGGAGGCGCAGTGTAAGAGCGCGTTCGCCAGGTTTAACGGGCCAGTGCGGATAAATGTGGCGAGAGACTTAAACGATGCTCTCGGGTTGTGGCCGTTAGCACCAGAGGGATCATGGAGCGTGTAAAACAATGGAAGTGAATTTAGGGGCAATTGATTATTCAAACTATAAGAGTTGGGAGATGCTAACCGCACCATCCGGCGCTGTCTATTACGTAGTACCCGGCACGGCGTACGTATACGATCCGTTTTTGTCGCAGCAAAAAGGGCGACCGGTGCTATGGCAAAATCCAAAAGCGACATGGGAAGAAAAAGCCCGCACAGAAAAAATGATAAAAAATGCTAACTCTCCTACGGGACAAGTGGCGGCTGTTGCCGGGCCGGTACTCGGGGCGGTAGGAGCGAATTACGCGATTAAGGCTTTAGGGCCTACTAGTGCGGCTACTCAGGGCGGAGCGCAATTGGCGGCGCAAGGCGGTACTCAATTAGCGGCGCAGGCTGGTGCTCAAGGCGGATCGGCAGCTCTTGCCGCTCCGGAAATCTTGGGAGTAACGAGGGGAACGGCAGAACTCGCGGCGGGTAACACTACAAACGCATCCGCTACCACTGCGGGCGAGGGTCTCGGGACAGCGGTTGGAATAATAACAACCGCTAAGGGGGCCTATGACACACAAAGAGGATGGGAGCAGGGCGGAGAGGGCTTACGCAGTGGCCTAACTACTATGGGAGCGGGAGCAGGTGGCCTAGCGTTTGGACCACTAGGAGCGGTGGCCGGAGGGTTAATAGGCAACATAATCGGCTACGGATTACAGGGGAGCGGGTGGAAAAACGACATAGCAGCGGGGCCAACACTGGCGATCCTGAGGCACAGTGGCGTTAACCTCGTACACCAAACTACGAGGCAGTTGCAGCAAGAGCACACGCAAAAATTATTAGAGTCTGCACCTACAAATGAGGCGTGGGCTAATTATGTTAAGAGCATGCGGTACCAAGAGGCAAATAAAGACATGCCGTTCGCAGGCAAATACAAAACTTTTGAAGAGTATAAAAAAGCAGGACTACAGGCCGATGATCTAACTGGAGTGTACGGCAACCTCAACGCATTCGGTGCGGGCACAACGCGCGACTGGTTGACGCTAAGTTTCCTGGAGAAAAAAAAAGTAACCCAAGCGCTTATCGATGCGGGCCTATACGACTCGACCAAGGGCGAGGTTATTATTACCGATCCGATTAAGGCGAATGAGGTTTTTGACAAAGCTCTTGGTCGTGCTGCTCCCACAACATCGAGCGGCGCGTTTGCAGACGGCGCGGGGTTACCGACTCCAAAAGATAAACAATCATTAATTGGGCGTATAGAGCCTCCGCAGAATTTAATCGGGAGAATCACTCCGGCTCCAATAGTTGTGGAGCAGCCAAGGAGATCCAAAACTCTATCCCCGGGAATTGGTCTCGATGGGCAGAGAATCGAAACGGAAAGATTAGGAAAATTGTTAGCGAAGAGGCTCAAAAAATAGTGGAACCCCTTGCGCTACCTCCACCATATGGCGGAATGAATGATAGGACTCCCAAGATCTCTATCCGGTCCCCTCAGTGCGAGTCATTAATTAATTGCAACGTGACCGAGGGCGGCGTTAGCGTGCGCTACGGAGATCACAATCTATCATACGCAACATCCACCACTACTGGATTTGATGAGTGCACTATGGTCGTAGCTGTGGATGATCTGTTATTGGTGTTGGGCACCACCGCTGCGAATCAATTTAGGATCTACAATTACCTAACTCCCAGCGTTGCGTATACGGGGCCAGTAATAGTAGGGGATCCCTCTCCTCTGAGTCATCTCACATTTAAGTCGTACACGTTTTTTTTAACCAAGACGAATGTCTATTCTTATAACGGCGCAACGTACGGGGTCGCTACATGGGTACCCAACACAAACCTAATGACGGGGACAGTTTATAAAAACCGTATTTATTTTGTGCAGTATCAGTCCGCCGCTTACCGTTACTCGGCGGTTAGTGCAATCGGTGGCGCGCTAGCAGAGGTTGATCTTGGCGGCGTGTTACAAAAGGGCGGCAAGCTCGCAATTATTGCTAACTTTAGTATTTCCAATGTTACGCAAAATCAAAATATCTTGGCGTTTATTACGACAACGGGCGAGGTTTTATTTTACTCGGGCACGTATCCAGACTCTAATTCTTGGGCACTCATAAACAGGGCTCAGATAAGTCCCCCGATTAGCCACACATCTCTACTAGATTTTGAGGGCGATGTTTTGATCTTCGCAATTGGCGGGGTTTACTCCCTCCGAGACTTGTTTGTCCGTGGCTCCCAAATTGGGACCAGTAGACTATTTAATGAGAGCATTAAAAATGTTTGGACGGAGAGCATAGGGACATGGATAAGAGAGTTCGGGTACAAAATTAACGACAACACGGCGCTTAATCTTATCTCCGGCGTTTATGACACCTCAAGAAATCGAGTAATAATCCTGTTTAGATATTTAAACGCTGCTGTCTCGGATGAGACTACGTGTTTATATTTTATATTTGATGTGCTGGTGAATGCTTGGTATCTGCACAAGAGGCCGCTATATAACGTTGATGATACCTCCGCTAATAGGAGCCGGTGCGACATGACTATGTGGGAGGGGCCGTACGGATTACTACCAGTAACACTACTATCGGATCCGCTAACGGTTACGCTCTCGGTTAAGGAGGGGGCCGTATTTTATACTCCCCTTGATACGTTTATGGAGTTACCGCTGCCGTACTTACTCCCCCTTGGAGTTAGCTACGAGATAATCTCAGCACCGATTGGATCGAGTAGTCCCTACCTACAAAAGGCGGCAGGTATGGACGTTATCCTCGAGACCGATATGTATGAGGAGACCTCCTACAAATTTATCAAAGACTTAGGCGCGGAGGAAACTGTAGCGCAAACTCTACCGGTTGGCCCAACCACGAGCCTACAAAAACCGTTTATTAATATCGGCATTGAGGGGTCTATTATACAGTATAAAATATCCGGAACCTCCGGCGAGGATAGGACGGTAGGACTTAATATTTACGGCACGAACATTTGGCTTGATAACGGCAGGAGACCTTCATAACTTATGGCAACCACGATCACTACAAAGTACGGTACTCGCATTAACGTAACGGGTCTCTCTCCCCAACAGGTGGCGCGAGTTAGATCTATTGCGGAGGATAAAGGCGCTTACGGAGCTAAGGGGGCAGCGCTTGCAGAAACGCTAAGGAAACAATCCCTATCATCGGGAGCGCCGACATCGAGAGGGTCAGATAATAGCGCCCCTCCGGGACCGGGAAGTGGTACCACGCCATCGGGCGATCCGGCATCAGGCGCATCGCAGTCCGGGACCTCGCAGTCCGGCACATCGCAGTCTGGGAATCCAGCATCGGGACCTCCGGCATCAGGGCCTCCGGAAAATCCAAATCCAGCACCAACTCCAGCGCCAGAGCCACCAGCAGAAAGAAAAACGATCACTACAAAATACGGAACAACAATCGACGTGACGGGTCTTAATCCTAAGCAGGTGGAGAGAGTAAGATCTGTAGCGGAGGACAAAGGTAAGTACGGGACCAAGGGGAGAGCGCTAGCAGAGACGCTCAGAAAACAGGCGATAGCATCGGGCGCTCCAACATCGGGCGGGTCAGATGGTAATGAACCGTATGATCCATCAAAGGGGGCACCAACAGATCCAGCACCGGGTCCATCAAGTGCGCCACCAACTCCGGCATTTGATCCTGGTCTCGGAGAGTTTCACGGCAAGCGGCGCGGCGCGTTCGAGGATCCTAACGCATTATTTAATGCGGCTCCAAAAATTCCGGGCGCGCAAGATCTAATAGGAGAGATTGGGAAAGTTCGGGACGCTAATTATGCATACCTATCGAGAGATTTTGCTCGGAATAAACAACAGGAAATTACCGACACCGAACAGGACTTGGCGGATCGAGGCATACCGTTTGATCCAAACCCGAATAGTCTGTACGGCAAAACAATGGCGCAGTTGCAAACTCGATATGGAGACATGGACAGTCAAGCAAGGCAGCAATCTATTATCGGCGGAGATAATTCCTTCTCGACTTTAGTCGGCGCGGGGAAAACGGCGAATGATGCATTTTATCAGGGGATTTTTGGACTCACAGATGCAGAGCTAACCAAGTACGGCATAGATAAGGATGTGGCCGTTAAGCTAAAACAAATACAGGCCGCGAAGGAGGCGGCGCGGCAAAGAGGCTCAGGGACTCCGCCGCCACCAGAAGATAAAAGCCCATTAATCGGCGGAATCGCACCAGGATAAAAAATTATGGGAAATCTAGAAACACTAACGGCGTTGATGGCGGGGATAAACGGGGGCGCGGATCTAAATGATCTCTCTCAGTTTAGGAGCACTATCGCACAAAACGATCCATGGAGAATGGCAGCGGCTCCAATACTTGGATCTAGGTTTAACACGTCAACGTGGTCACCGACGCAAACGCTTGCGGTAACGGGCGGGCAAGCATTTTTGGGAGCACTCCTTAATGGGCTTGGTCAGAGGAGCGAGGCGGCACAAATAGATAGATTAGCGCAGGTATTGCCACAGTTAACGGCGGATCCTTTAAATACTGCAGCACCAGAGGGAGTAGACGAAGAGGCGTTTAATGTTTTTAAAACCAACCAGGCGATCAGAAACGCGGCTACCGCAAATAAGCGCGCCGAAGCAATAGAGAAGCGCGCGCTAGATTTATTTTATTCGGGAGAAGAAGCTCAAGCTCAGGCGAGAGGACAGATCTTAGGAAAAAACGAGGCTTATAGATCATCGGGAGTAGG
>LV_Brine_h2_0102DRAFT_1000336_pt1 | contig 17343 bp, 22 predicted proteins | sample LakVidmifraction_3_FD_10600 | JGI IMG/M metagenome (IMG submission 10600)
ATAACAGTTGACAAACCAGATGCATAACCCTTTGCCACTTGTAATAGTGGGCTGTCCTTAAACTTCTCGAAGTTGGTATCATCCATGAACATTGCCTCCGAATTAATTTTCCTAGGATCTAATATTGCACCTAGTCCGTCATTCGCTATTACATTTCCAACTTCTGCAGAGGTAGTTAGAAAATTATCTGGTGCACCAAGTAAAGAAGACCCCAAAGAATCTATTGTACCTAAAATACCCCTGGTATCTTTTCGACCTGCAATACCAGTGCCGCCATCATTACGTACTTTGAAACCTTTCTTTTCATTTTTGGCTATCCACTCTGCCGCTTCTTTTCCTTTTAATACTTTTGCCATTTATTTTATAAATTAATAATTGATTAGTACTTCGAAGCCTTAGATGCGCTTAGCTGTGCCCTATCGTAATCGTCTCTATTCATCGGAGCATATCCTGTTGATGCTCTCACTGCATTTATTTCTTCAAAAGTCTTTCGTGGTTTAGAATTAAATTTTGTTCTTGCTTTCTTCACTTCTCTTCCGCTAGCATATACGTCTCCCAATGATTCTACGACCTTCGCAGGGTAAGCCAACACATTGCCTATAGATTTCACTCTATCTGTTGTTGTTGTTGGAATCTCAATTTCTAAATTTCCATAGTCTGGCGTACTGGCTCCACTGTTATCATTATACATCTGTGATAAATCAGATGTAGAATAATTGTCCATAGGATTTTCGCTACCTTCTCCACCTCCTAGCAGTTTATCTAAAAAGCTTTCTTGTGGTTGCATTAATGCCCCTGTAATCATTTGCTGCGCTGCTCTATCGTCTACTAAACCCATAGAACCTAAAGTGGCTATCTGTTTTAATTGGTTAAACTGATTCTCACCTAAGTCCAACTGTCCAAACTTATATGAAGTTTTAGGCTTATTTGCTACTTCTCTCCTTCGTGTAAGCTCTTGTTGAATAGCTTGCTTTTCTTGAGCTTGCATTTGTTGTTGCATTTGTTGTTGCATTTGTTGTTGCCCTTGCACTTGTTGTTGCCCTTGCATTTGTTGTTGTGCGTTACGTATCATGTCGTCTAGTTTACTCATTATTTTTTAAATAAATTAGATAAAGTATTACCTATTCCAGATACATTAGAAGTTGCCCCACTAAAACGATTAGGAGCAGCTCTAGCTCCAGAGACATTAGGAGTTGCCCCCCTTAAACGATCAGAAAAAGCTCTAAGAGTATCTCTCGGATTAGCTGCAGGACTAGCCATATTAGGCATTCTTCTAGGTTCTGATTGTTGGCTACTAAGTTGAGATAATATTGATGCAAAATCTATGCCTGGTGCTTCCGCTCTACCACCGCCACCGCCACCGCCTGATCTAGCAAGTTGCTGTTGTCTAAAGGCTTCGTCTCTATCAGACATTTCTCTTTGCCATTGTGTTTGATATAAATTCTGTAAATTTTGTTGTTTCTGCCCGTATCTTTGCGCTTCTAATCCAGCTAGATCTTGTATTTGTGTATTATAAAAATTCTGAGTTTGTCTGTTTGCACCTACTCTAGCCCCTTGTCTTCCTAGCATTCCACCTATATGAGAAAGTCTTGCTGCTGGTGACATATCGCCAGCACCAGTTCCACCCTGTAATGCATTGAAAATAGTTGGTAAGTATTGAGCTTCTAAATCAGCAGACTCTTTTACAAGAGGTTGTAGTACAGGCTGATTATATAAGTCTGCTATCTGACTTTTAAAATCTGGCATAGGTTGCTGATTCATCGCTTGTATTTGTTGTAGTAACTCTGCTGATGTTGCCATTTTTTTAAATAATAATTAAGTACGATATAAATTAGATAAACTAAATTGATTATTAACGCCCTGTGTTCCTGTAGGTCTTGGGCTAGTCAATGTTGATTTAAATTGATCAAAGGTGGGTAATGTTGGCATAGCTCCTGCTAATGGATTAGTTCCATAGTTAACAGCCTGCTTGTTATACCAATCATTAGTCCAATCTTCTATTTGTCCTTTATAAGCTGACCGCTGTTCTACTCCTTGCCTACTATATGCATCAGCTAAGTCTTGTCTACCTGCTCGACCTCTACCTGACATATACCCGCCGCTTTGTGCTAACCCTCTATTATAGTCATACACTCCGCTGGCTTGTTGTCTTGATAATTCGGGGTTAATTTGACTTGCTGCTAATTGGTCTAATAACTCTGGGCTGAAAACCTGGTCGTATGGCATAACAGAAGAAAATGCAGGTCTAGCAGTAGGTGTTGGTACATTTTCACGAACGTTGTAAACAGGGGAAGGTGTTTGAGCTCTATTACTATATGTTTTATATTCACCGCTATTCATCATGTCATTTTTTATAGCATTGGTATCAAATTTTTGATACCAGTCAAGCCCTTTTGCGTCTGCATCTCTGCCTAGTAATTGTCTATATAAACCCTTTACTTCATCTATAGTTGCCATTATCTATTTCTATAAAAAATATTTCCATACCTTCTAGGTATTTTAAGTGTTAGGTCTCTGCCTGAGCTAAGTGGTCTATACTGGCTGATTGAACGTTTCTTTTCCATCTCAAATTTAGTAGTCCAGTAACCAGATTCCTGAAATTCCCGTTTCATCTCATAAGCCCTTGCAGTTGCTCCATAAACAACTGGTGTATCAACTGGTAACTTTAATACATCACCCGAAAGAGTTAAAACAGCTGGTTTTCTAACATATGTAATTTGTAATCCTTTATCTATTTTTGTTGTAAATTGTGGGATAATCCCTATAGCGCTTGTAGCTACTCCAGCTACTGTTATTGTTGTTGTATAAAAGCTCGGTGTAACTCCATAGCCTGATTCATTGCCATTCTGAAAAAAATCATTTTCTAACCTTCTCTCGGCTTGTCTGAAATAACCATCATTGATATCATATTTAACCCCTACAGTCTCTACCACGTATAAATCTGATGCATCTCCACCTAATGTAAACTCTTTTCCTAATACATATATAGTATCACCGTCCCAAGTATTATTAATTGCAGATTCTAATGTAATTGTTGTTGCATTTGTATAACCGCTGATAACTAGGCTCTCACTGTCTGTTGAGTTATAAACGTTTAATCCTACCATACCATTAGTAAATATAGATGACGTAGCAACTAATGTAGAGGCTGTTGAGCTTGCATTAACAGTTGCCGTTGCTATGTGACTGTCTGTATAGGCTGTTTGTTTAAAATCAGCAGGGTATTGTGTTGCAAATTGTGGAAATATAATATCTCGGTATATTTCATTAATAAAATCACCTATATCTGTTTCTGTGACATCCCGGCTAGTTTTCCAGCCATCTACATCACTGTAATATTTTAAATTTTTTCCTACTTTCTTTTTTAGTTGATCGAATGTTAATCCCATATTATAGTTGTGCTTTACAAATAATTTTTCCACTAGTACTATTGAACTGTCCGAAATACGGCCTAAATGTTGTTAAAATGGCACTTGTCATTGTAACAATTAGTATTATAGACATGTCGCCATCATTACCCCCGGCTGATCCAGTTGCTAATGTACTTACCCCTGTATGGATAGTTGCTAAGTCGCTTAACTGAAAGTGCGCAACATTTGAAAATGTTGTTGTTGGTATAGCTCTCATTTTGGCTGGGAAAGGCAAACTCAATACGGCAATTTGCGTGNTTGCTGCACTGCCATAGCCTATTGGTCCATTTANTGCTATACCAGTAATTACTATTTGATATCGCATACATGCTGCCAATTCCAAAGCATAATGCTGACCTTGAAATGGTAACGCAGTACTTCCTACATTTAATTGAACCTGGCTAATCCAAAAGTCATCATTTACAGCTATTGTTCCGTCATCTACCCATATAACGACTGCTATATTATTAGTACCTGCCGTATCTAAAGCTATATTTTCTATTTTAAATGTTTGAAATGTTGATGTAAGGACTAAGTTTACAGCCGTATTTTCTGCCGTCCAACTAGTAGCCCACGTTGGATTTGTTCCATCTGATGCCCAAGTTGTAATGACATCAGAAGTAATTGCATCAGCTGTTCCCGTCCATGCTAAGACTGTTGCTCTTATATTAGCTATTTCCGTCCCTGCTGTTTTAGCCTGAAAAGATAAACTTACTGTTCGCCCTATTAGACTTTCTGCATCTGCAAACTCTATAAAGTTAACAATTGCACACTGATTGTTTGCTGTAGCATTGGTACATTTTATTGAATAGGTACTTTTAGTTGTAGGAACTTCAGTATTTCTGGCAAAAGTCCATGAAGCATTCGTTTCCACTAAGGCATTCCACATATCACATATATATCTATCGTCAGCAGGAGTAAAAGTAGTGTTTTCCTCCCATATATTAAAATTGCCGTTGATAATCGCTTGTCTAGCTATACCCCATTCACTGAAGCTTTCATCTGCTAACCCACTTAATATAGATCCTGTACTTATTGTTTTGTTTGTTAATGTTTGCGTAGTATCTGTACCAACTATAGTTGTGTTTTCATTGGGAACTGTTAGTGTTCTAGTAGTTCCTGTTGTAATCCCGCTTGCTTGAAATTGCAATTGCTTAGTTGGATCTACATTATCTTGTATAGTTAATGCATTGTCTAAAACTGTTATTGTAGGCGTATTAATTGTAGGCGTATTAATTATAGGTGATGTTAATGTTTTATTTGTTAAAGTCTGCGTTGCTGCTTTTCCTACTGCTTTATCTGTGCTAATAATTTCGCTTAGTTTATAGTCATGACTAGTAGTTACGATAGAACTAGTAATGCCCACTTTAGTTTCTAGCGCCTCTATAGCATCTAATGCATCATTCATTACATCTTTAGGAGTTCTTGTATCTGAGCATGTTACATCTGTAAATGTATCAATTGTAGTGGGATAAGTTATAGCCATTTAAAAACTTAATAAATCAGTAAAATTTGTTGATACTCCTGTTAAATCTGTAAACCCTCCTAGTGTTAAACACCAAAAATTAGAATCGCACCATGAATTAACATTGCACCAGAAAGAACCTGTCTCGTTATCTATAAAGCTTGTTGTGACCCCTGTTAAATCTGTAAATGTTGCCATGTTTTAGCTTAGTATTTCAATTACCAAAAAATTAAGATTCTGATTATCTCCCGCATTTGCCAACTGTGATGTGGCAACAATATCAACACTAGCGGTGGTATCTATTGCTAATGTTAGTAGACCAGTAGTTGATGTACCTACCCCAGATGAGGACGATGCTATAAAACTTGCTACTTGTGCATTCGAAGCATTTCGATTACTTAACGTTCTATACCCAGAAGCACTAACTGTACTAGCATTACTAAAACTGACTATATCGGATCCGCCAAATTTAATTCGAAAGGTTTTGGCATTAGCATTATTATTATTAGTTATATTATACGTAAATCTTAAAACACTATTAATACCCATTGTATTAGCAGGCATTGCATATGTAAATAGTGTAACTTCAGTAATAACACCAGTGTTAGCAACTGAGGTTGTTTGCGTTGCTAGTACTTTATGACCTCCTGTTATCTTGGCGGCGGCAATACCAGTAGCAATTTTTGCATTAGTTATTGCTCCATCTACAATCTTAACTGTTGTTACTGCTTCATCTGCAATCTTAGCTGTTGTTACTGCTCCATCTGCAATCTTAACTGTTGTTACTGCTCCATCTGCAATTGTGGCGGATCCTCCTGTTAATTCCGTAATCCCTCTAAATCCTTTTGTTCGTGACATATAAAATTTATAATAACTAATTAACCTCCAAAATTTTCACTTACTGTTAATCGTCCTAAAAAAGTTCCTGCATTTGCTGCCACGCCCCCCTCTCGAACAGATACTCTAACCCATTTAACATCAATAGGAAAACTGATATGGAATCTATCCGCTGTTCCTGCTGTAGCAACTGCCGTAAATCTATAATTTTGATAACTAGATGTAGTTAATCCACTAGATGTAGACTCACTAGACATTTGAAACCAATCTGTTGCTGTAGGTGTTGTGTCTACGTTTGAAATTTCTATCTTAATATCTAAAGTGTTCAATGTCTCTGCGGCTCCTTGAGTATAACTAATATCTAGTCCTACTTGATAAGCTTTACCTGCTCTAATTGGAGTTGAAGCAACATAACTGGTTGTAAGTGTATAAGTTGTAGCACTGTCAAACTGTATTAATTGTGATTGTCTTCCGTCTGCCATTTGTAATTTTTAATAACTAAATAATGGGGAGTTTTACTCCCCCCCCATTCAATATGTTTATACTATAGCTCTAAACTCCTGTGCTCCGCATTCTGCTGTAAGTAAATTTACTGCATCTGCTACATCTGCTGCATTTAAGAAAAATAAAACAGGCACTATTACATCACCATTATCAAATGTAAATGCTGCTGTTACTGTTGGAACAACTCCATTTATTTCATATGTTACAACTCCATTCTTACTAACCTTAACAGTTAGTGTATATGTTTCGGCGTCTGCCCAGTTTTGAGTAGTATCTGTTACTACTGTAGCTGCATTGTTTAATATAGTTTCAATTGTAATATCTCCTGAGATAACATTAAGTACAGCCGCATCTGTATAGTCATCAAAATTAGCTTGCTGTGCTTGAACCCTTCTAAATCCTATCGCACAATCATCTGTACCTGATACATCTGCAATACTAAACTTAACGCTAAAAAAGAAATTCTCTGATGTACCTACTGTAAATGCGCTCCTAGCTCTTGTTATAGCTGCTGATGAACCCCACAGCTCAACACCATCATTATCTGTTTGATCCATATTAATATTTAAGCCTAGAGATGACAAAACTGGTGCTAATATTGTTTGAGTCCCTTTAGGTGAGTATCTAATAATATTTCTCTCGAATCCCATTACATTTAAATCCCCTGCTGTTCCTGTTGCTGCTCCACCTGCTACTTTAGAAGTAACGGGATCAACTTTGAAATCCTCATAAAAATAATTATAATGCGATGTAGGCACTCCATTAACTTTGTACCCGTTTGCTGAATCTACTTCTGAAAAATTTGTAACTCCCATAATGTTTGTTTTAATAAATAAACCTAATATTTACCTCTCATTTACCCTTGAGAGTCTAACGGTTTGTGTAGGGTTGCTAGTTAACCTATACACTAGCAGGTTGATTACTTAAGAACTATAAGTTAATCCATTACCTTGACTAGCCCAAGTTCCCCTCCAGTCGTCCCATCCAATTGATGCATAGAACATAACTTTCCAGTAGTAAGTATCATTTAAGAATCCATTTGATGTATCCATTTCACCAATCTTTGGTCTTTCTGCCCATAACCAATTCAATTTAGCTACTTCTGGATCAATTAGCATCCAAGCTGTATCAGAACCACCAGCCGCTGTAGCTAAATAGTCCCAGACAATAACTTTTAAATTTCCACCTTCATATTCATTTAGTTTGAATACATTAGTATCATTATTTGCTGTTCCTGATTTTTGCATTGACTTTGTTGTAGTTAAAGCTTCTTGCATAAGTCTTGGCGGTACTAATAATATTTGTGGTATTGTTTCGATTAATTCTCCTCTTCCGTCTTTTTGTTCTCTCATTTGAATGATAGCTTCATCAAGATTATCTGCTGTTAGTGTTATACCACTAGCTGACGCATTAGATCCTGCTGTACCACCATCAGTTCTTGTATGAGAAGTCGAAAATAATGGTTTAGCATCTCCATATGATGTATATGCTGTGTTAAACCCATTTCTAAATAAAGAAGAGCCTAATCTTTCCATTTCTCTAGTAACTTGCTTAGCTTGCGCTTTTGCAATGTTTTCTGCTTTAGTTAAACCCGATTTGTCCCATTTTTGCACTTCATAAGTTACTTGGATAGTATCACCAAGTTTTTGAGGAACATAAGTAGTTTTGTAACCTTCTAGTAATGTGCTTACTGGATATTTAGTACCTTCTGGTACAATTTGCATTGTTCCAGCTCCTGTATAATCCATGTGCTCTTCGTTGAAATCTTCTTGAGACATTACTGTTAAGAGTTTCTCTAATTTAGGTCTTTTTGCTTTGTATTCATCAACAAAGTGTTTTCTAATACCTCTGTTAAGAGCAGTTAAATACTGCTGTGTTGACATTGGTGGAATTGAAGTTGACATATATTATCTCTGATAAAAACTAAATAAAATAATGATTAAGCTAAACTATTTTGAGTTTCTCTAATCATATAAGTACCAACTGATAGGTCTGTGTTTAAATCATCTCTTATTCCTTGAGGATTATATGCAATACAAAACAAGCTACCAGAAACTGTTGTTGTTGTAGAAACTCCAACTGTACTTGTATCAACAATTTGTAGAGATGTTGCACCTGTAATATCAAAAAAAGATGAATAAACATCAGTAACTGCAAAAGTTGTACCAATGTTGTCGTTATCCATAACCACTGTTTGAAAAGGTGTTACGTTAACTTGCACTGCTGTTGAGGCACTTGTTGCTGCTCTAACAATTATTCCACCAATTCTTTCTCCTGTTCCTGCTAACTCTAATTGTCCTGATTCAATATTAACTAAATCATTAGCGTTTAGTGTGGCATTAGAGTCAAATGGTCGTAAAATGTCCGCAACTGTAATTAAAGAACCTCTTACAATTACTAATCCGGCTGCCATATTATTATTATTAATAAATAAAAACACATTTTTTTGTTATTACTCTGCGTATGTTTCCTTAGACTGTCCAAACCTATAATATTCTTCGTCAGTCATTTTCATAGCTTGAGCATATGCCCTTTCCTGTGTGGTTAGGTTGACAGAAGTTTTTAAGGATTGCTGACCAACTGGAGCTGTACTTGAAGCACCTGCTCTAGCTGTTGCTTGTGCTAGTCCTTCCAATCTTCCATTCTCACGAGCTTGAGTTACTTGTGCAGCAGCTTTACCTGTAATTTCTCCATAAGCTTGTACTACTGCTTCAGTTCTGTTGAGTTTAAGATCTTTCTGCATTTTTGCATTTGCTAGATAATCCGCTGTCTCAATTAACTTTTGATTAACAATAATTTGCTCTTGAGACTTGCCAGTTCTTTCAAGTTCAGGATATGTAGACATTAAAACTTCTAATGTCGTTTTAGCCTCATGTCTTTGCTCAAAACGTTGTGTAGCCATCTCAACAAGTAAATTTGGATCTATTGTTGTCTGAATACCTGGTTGTGTTTCTTGCGCAACTTGTTGTGCTTGCTTCCATAATCCTTGAGAACGTAGTTCATTTATCGTAGCAAGGGCGTCTTGTTCAGATACTTTGTTTATCTTCATTAAAGCCTGTTTAAAAAACTCAGGATCTTCTTGTGAATTTTTTTGAATAACATCGTATCTTGCTTTAACTTCCCTTAACTCTTCTAGTTCCTTTTGAACTTGTCTGAGTTTTCCCTCTTCTCTTCTTTCTGCTTCTGCTTGCTTTTCTGGTATCCCGTTATTTTCGGGGGCAGACTGTGATACATTCTCAGCATCCTCGTATCCACTAGTATCAACAGTGGGGGAGGTTTCCACGTTTTCTACTTGAGTATCTGTATAGTCATCTGTAGTGTTATCTACAAAGTCAGCTACAGGGTCAGTAGTAACGTTTCCGTCTTGGTCTTCCATAGTACAGAATATTAACTTGTTAAAATACAGGTTTCTTGTAGAACACAAAAAACCGAGATTAAACATTAGCTTTTTTAACTAATGTACAATCTCGGTAGTTCCGTTAATCTGTACTTTGTAACAATTTAAACTATTTAAACATATTTGTCAATCAGATTCAATCTTTAATATCAGCCTTTAATTTCTGAGCTCTTATCTGTAATTCTATTTCTGCAAATTTGACAAAACTACTAAATAATAAGGCTCCAATAATCCTGCCTTTTCTCTTTCCATTTTGATAATAATCTATATGAACTGGTGTACTTTGTTCCGGTTCAGCACTTATAGTTAGCTCCTTTATATTCTTTATTTCTCCATCTATTAATCTTCTTACAACATCATATACTTTAGTATCTTTTAGTTCTATTAATGCCTTAAGCTCCTCTCCTTTTAAATCCTTAATAGGTTTAGGTATCATTACGGGTATTTCCATTGTTTATTATATTAAAAACTATTTCTTAGTAGAACCACAACTTTTACACTTCTTTCCTTTCATCTCTTTCTTACATTTTGGACATTTCATAATTATACTTTAAAAAATAAATATTACATAACTGGCATGCCTTCACCCATAGGCTGAGGCATTGGTACTGCATTTGGATCACCTGGCATTCCATTTGGTATTGGCGTGTTCATATCAGCCCCTGGTGGCATTGGTGCTTGTGGTGTTTGAGCTTCTGGCATTGGAGGCGCTGGTGGCATTAATACTTTCTCATCTATTAGGTCTGCTGGCATATTTTCTATTGCTAAATGTGTAGCTACAGCACCTCTTAGCTTCTCTTGTTTCTCCAATTTAGCTAATAACTGTGCATCTGGTTCTGGTTCTGGTACTTGTGGTTCTATAGGTTCACCAGTAGCCGGGTCAAATTGTGGTGGCATTTGTGCAACTATTTCTTCAATCTGTTTTATCTGTGTAACTATTCCTTGATCAATTTCATCTTGTATCTGCTTTATCTCCTCATCTATCGCAAACAATACCTTATATTCAAATTTTCTATGAGCTATAGATGCACCTGGTGTTCCAGATACTTTCTCACCTTTTAGTATTTTGGTCATATGTTCTTCTGCCTTCTTTATCTCAAGGTCTTCTCTCACCTCTGGCTGAATTAGTAAGTCCTGTGGTAATCCTTCTACATCAAAATAACGTTGAAATAACTTAGGCGCGCTAACCATTGGTAAAGGATTTGATTGCATAGCCTGTGCATTACTAGGATCTACTGCGAATGGAATTAATTGTGCAAATTCTTCTTTCATCTTCTGCATCTCTAACGATTTACTCATAATTTCAATTGAGTCTGGTTTGATCATTATATCTAGCTCACTAGTTGTATTTAGATATTCTTCTGTCATTTCGAAAAATGTATAATCCTGATTACTTTCTTGTACTTCTAAGTCCTTAGAATCCTCGTTAAGAGCTAGCTCTATACCTTCTAATCTTATTTTNTTATATTCAGGCTTTTTATTCTCTCCAATCAATCCTCTTATCTTCGGAACCTTCCATACTTGCTGCATTAACTTCCATACTTGCCGCCCACTATAGAACCAACCCTCATTGACAAAGTTATCTATTACTGCAAATATCATTGATTGTAATTGTTCTTTATTTTGTATTGTTGCTGTGGCTGTCTTATTGGCTGCTAATAAAGATAGTTGTGAAGGATCAATACTAGTAGCAATAGTTGCACTTCTTTCTGTTAAATCATTTAATTGAAATGCATCAAATCCTATTGGTGCTGTCACTAATTGTTGTACCTTTTGACCAATAGCTCTATTATCGCTTAAATCAATCGGTATTAATTGTGATTCAGTACGCACCATTTCTTCACTTAATTCTCCAAATGATGTTGCATCAATAAAATACCTTAGGTTATATGATCTATAAATATAATCATACATCATATTTACTAGTATCTCTTGCGCACCTTGAATGTTCATTAATAAATCAGGGATTCCAATACCGTAAAATTGATTAGGGTTCTTAATAAAATCCACCTTATGATAAGTTATTTCTTTATGATTATATGGTAATGGAGTATTTATAATTAATATATCATTAGCAAGTACTATATACTCATCTGTTAATTGATTCTCATATTCAATCAGTTCAACACTTTGGCTATCAATTACATCCTCTGGCGTTCTAAAAAAATCATATGTATCTGACTTCATATAAGTTGAAGCTGCTTTTACGTTATCTATATTCTTTGCATCTGGATTGCTCTCATACATAGCTTTGAAGTCGTCAATATGCACAAATCTTCTCCGAATAACAAATCTAGCCCTTCTAGTCACCCCGTGTATACACCATGCATTAGGGTCAGGGTAAATCTCTCTAATAGGTATATATTCAATTGCAATATCATCTTTAGTTATTACCTCTTCTTTCTCTCCCCATAATGTCTTTCTTTTGCTTTCTTCTTTTAGTTCTTCCTTTTCCTCTTCGCTCATCTTGTCTGGATCTGTTTTAGGAAACCTATACTCTCTGCTTTCTTCTAAATGAAAAACTCTGAAAAATCCTGCACCATATGTTGCTGCGCTATCTGCTACCTTAACAAACTCCGTCTTTGCATTACTTGTCTGATACCACCAATCTAAAGCCTTAGACGCTACTCTAGCTTGATTCCTATCATCATCATTATTTGGCTTTGCGTTCCATGCAAGATTTAGTTTTTTAAATTCGTTAACAAAAGCATTAATACGACCCGTAGACATTGGAGATTTTATATTGCTCTGATAATTATCTGTTCCTGTATTAGCTGCCCATTGATACCTCGCCTTTTCATCTGTTGCCCATCTCTTCTCCCAATCGCCCCCAGCTGCTCCATCTCCACCATCAGTATTGTAATTGTTCCAATAACAATTGTTTTGCCTTGCTCTTTTAGCTTGAGTGAATTTATCTCTTATCTCTTCTATCTTCTTGAAGTCTGTTTTCTTTATAGATTTACTACCATTTTGTTCATCTTGCTGATGGTATTGCTTGTAAGCTTCGTAACCTTTAAGATCTCCCTTTGTTTGTCCCGTTGTTTGTACCGTTGTCATAAATTTAAAAATAAAAAAATCGACATAAATAAAAGCCTAAACTCTTAAATATGCCGGTAGTTCCGATAATATTTTAATAGTATATCACCTACACTGTTTTTATTGACAGTGCTGTTAATTCTGTTTTCTTTGAATCGGTAACTTGTATTAGCATGTATCTTCTTCCTGTCTTTGGTTCTGTGGTTAAGATAGCCTTAAATTCTCCATGTGTTTTGTTCTTCATGAACTGTACAAAGTCTATTAATGCTCCAAACTCCTCAGAGCTAACATCTATTATAGACTTATTTAAAACGTTTCGAAATGATTCTTGTTCCATTGTTTTAGTTCTTCTTTAATATCTTTATTAGTAACTTCTAATGGTTTAAGTATCTTTTTATCTAAATCAACCTCTTTAATCTGATTAGCCATATATTCCTTTACACAATAAGGGCATACATCTTTAAATTTATTCTGTTTCTTCCATACTAGTCTGCACAGTTGCTGGTGCGTTACTTTTCTTTTACAGTTAGTACAGTTGACTATCATTTTGTTAATAAATTCCGAATTATATTTTCTTTAGTCTGTCCTACATAAGGTAATTTACGCTCTTTAGCCATATTTCTTAAATCATTTCCGTCTAACTCTTCTAAGGTTTGCCTAGCAGTTTTTTCCGGAGCAGATCCTTTAACTGGTGTCTCATCTTCATTGGGATCTTCAACCTCCTCTGCTTCTATGTTACCTTCCGAACTTATCAAATGAACTGTTTGACCAGGCTGTAATTTCTGTCTAATCTTCTTTGCAATTTGATTAGTTGAAATCAAGTTTCCCATAGCTTCTTCTGTAATTACCTTAGTAGCTGGTCCCACCTTATCTTTGATTTTTTGTATTAATAAATCTTTTATATCTTTTGGAGAAAATATTATATATAAACGGCTGCACAATTCTTGCACCTCTTTTAATCCTCTTTGTTTCATCTTGTCATAATCACAACCTACAGCCCAATTGTAGCGAGACTCTGGTCTTGTAATTCCATATCCGTCAGGTATATTAGCTTTAATTTGTATACCTCTACCTAATGCATCAAAGAAAGGTCTCATTCTAATCGCTTCGCCAACTTTACTAAAAGATGCTTTCTGCACATTATCTATTCCTAGATACTCCGAAGTAGTTTTATAGAAATCATAGGCTTCTTGATCTGTTGTATCTAATAAGCTCCTGTTCCAATCTAACATAATTGGTAAATCACCAATGTTAGTAATTTTAAAATACACCATAGTTTGGGTTATAAAAATTAGTTATTTGTTAATATGCATTGGTTTATCTTGTAGATTTACCACCATTGTAAACTGTATATCTATCGAATAAAAGCAAAAATGCCCCAATTACCATAAGAATAGCACCTACCGAAACGATAACATCACTAGCATTCAACCCTAAAACTATAAGAAAGGGATTGACTGCAATTATGAATGTTAACCCGACCCATAAAAAAAGATTAGCCATAATTAGAAAATAAAAATTAGTTATTTGTTAATATGCACAACACTTTTTCAATGTCTATAAAGGTACATTTTTTACCTTCTAGATCCGTGTCTTGGTTATTATGCCATTTAAATATTACAATGTCATCTATTTTTATATTAGTGACATCTGGACCAATAGCTAACACCTTGGCTTTATAGTTAAGCCTAACCTTAGAACCATCTGTAGAACCATCTAACAATTCAAGTCCACTTTGAGTTGTATTAGGTTCGTCTATATATTCTAATAAACAATTGGTCGATGTTGGTTTTATCATATTAATATCCTCCTAATGGTTTATATAAAATTTTAACAGCACTTTTATTTTTGTTACCTTTCTTTTCTTGATTTGTTCCTAATCTTGTTGGTAACTTTGTAAAGCTCATTAGTCCATATCTGCTTGCATCATAGCAATGATCTTCACCATCACTGTCTATATCCTCTGGTCTGTTCTCATCATAGACTAATTCAGGCAATGTTCTAATCAAGTTAGGACATGTTGACCAGATTTTCATCAAAGGCTCTTGAAATGGATTCCAATGGAGATATGACCTATACCGTCTTGCACCCTCCAATCTTTCGTTATTACCTCTTTGCTTCACAATGCCACCTAATAAATTAGCAACCACTGTACTCGATGCAATACCAGTTTGATTGTTGCGAATATCCATTGAAGGATCATAAATAAACTTAGCATGCTTTACAACCATATCATATATCTTTAGATCTTGCAGGTTGCGTTTTATATTCATAGCTGCTTCCTCTATTGTCTCTCCTGCCTTGTAGTATTCCCAAACAATAGTTACCCTTCCATCATTATCTTGTATCATTAGATGAACAGCTCTTGGGTTCGTTGTTCCATCATCCCATGCTAACCTCATTTCAAAATTGCTAGGAATATCTGCCAAGTCAAAAGCAGGTTCTAATACATGAACATCTCCTTTCCATGCTTCGAAAAATTGACCTTCGAATTGATCCCAATCACCATCTAAATAAGCTTTTCTTTTCTTTGGGTCAAGTGCTTGTAAGGCTTTAATGTAATTAGGATCACCATCTAACAAGATTTTATTGTCATATACCAAGGCTTGCACAAAGTCAAAATCATTACCCTCTTCGTTATCTGTATATACTTTATCAATAAACAGTCTTTTTACCCACCCATGCCCTATTCCTCCTGGATTAAATGTTAGTAACATCTTTGGTGTAATTTCTTTCTTTGTTGTTCTACAGCTCGTTCTTAATACCTTGAACACCTCCTCAGAATGTTGTGTTGCTTCATCTAACCCTATATCTTCATATTCACCCCCTTGATATTGATAAACATCATCTGAATGCTGCAAGTACCCAAAAGCTATTGAACTTCCATTTGGTAAGCTAATAACCTTTTCGCTTTTATTATAATAATCTCTCAGTACTGGATACTCTTCTAATATTTTCTTAATATGTGTACTTAAGAGCTCTTGATATGTCTTTCTAATTATAATCCCATGTGTTTTAGGATATTTAAGCCTTCTGAGCAGCATCCAGTAACGCATTAACCAGCTCTTACCTCCTCCCTTTGCTCCTCCATATCCTAAAATAAGAACATTAGATAATCTCAACAGCGCCTCTTGCTGTTTCTGCTGTGGTTGATCCATCAGTAGTTCCACTATTTCTAAATGTAACAATTATTTCTTTCCCTTCGTTTCCTGTAAGTTCTGTTCTTAAAGAGTATAAATTCTTTTGTTTACGTGATAAATACTTCCAACTATCTTCTACTGATTCTTCATTAACTATTCTTTGTGCAATGTTTCTCTTGGCTGCAAATACTACAAAGCTTGTTGCTCTATCCATTCTTGTAGCAAATTCGTCGGAGCGCTTACGCCATTCATAATAAGTATCTTTGTGAATACCTGCGAACAGACATGTTTCTTCAATTGTAAAATCTCTTTTAAACCCATCCTCCAAATCCGATAGCATTTTGTCACTTAGCTTGTCTGCTGCAAGCATTAATTGTTTAAGTGTTAACGTGTCTTTGTTCATAGTATAGTTTTGTTTTTATTATATAATGTTTATATAATGTTTATTTAATAATATCCTGCTTCGTACGTCAGCTTAGCATATTTACCTTGATCCGAACACTTAGCACCAAATACATCATAAGCAACCCTTAACTTGCTATCCCAGATGATAACTTCTTTCTTTGACAAAGCAGCTAATCTAGGTGCCTTTAAAATCGCTTCATATAGGTATTTAGTTTGTCCTACCGTCTCTATTAGTATTTCAATTTTTTTAGGCTTAGTAATAACAAGTGTGAATATAAAATATCTAAGATAAACTCGCGGATGAACTCGAGAATCTTCNCTGGAATCTTCNCTGGAATCTTCNCTGGAATCTTCACTGAAATCTTCGCTGGAATATTTCTTATCTTTATCTGGTGTTAGTATAGCGGCTAGATTTTCCCTTTTATTATCGTCTCTCTTAGTTTTAGCTATAAGATTGCCCATATGCTGATTTAGTAAGTAGAAATTTAAACAAAAACTGTGCCAATTTATATTTTTATATTATACTATATTTTGCATATAAGCAAACTCCTTTATATTTTATTTGTTACCCTATTATTACTCAAAATGGCAAACAATCTAAATACAACTAAAGAGCAAGAACGAGCCGAGCTTCATCGTGCGATTTGGCAGATTTCCAATGACCTACGTGGAAGTGTAGCTGGCTGGGATTTTAAACAATATGTACTAGGAATACTTTTTTATCGCTTCATCAGCGAAAATCTCACTAGTTTTATCAACGAAGACAAACGTCAAGTTTCGGGACAAGAGCAATTTGATTACGCAACGTTGAGCGACAAAGAAGCAGAATTTGATAGAAAGGAAACAATAATCAACAAAGGATTTTACATTCTGCCAAGCGAACTTTTTGTAAATGTTCATAAAAATGCAAGGAGTGAGGCAAGGAATGAGGCAAGGAATGAGGCAACACTTAACGAAACACTTTCAAATATTTTTGATAATATCGAAAATTCTGCCAAAGGATTTGATAGTGAAGATGATTTAAAAGGATTGTTTGATGATTTAGATGTAAATTCAAATAAATTAGGTGGTACTGTAGAAAAAAGAAGCCAGCAACTTGTAAAACTTCTGGAGGCTATTGGCGGTCTTCGCCTTGGTAATTATGGAGAT
>LV_Brine_h2_0102DRAFT_1000340_pt1 | contig 17237 bp, 25 predicted proteins | sample LakVidmifraction_3_FD_10600 | JGI IMG/M metagenome (IMG submission 10600)
GTGCTTTTATTTGCTTCCCAAACAATGCTCCAATGACTGCGGCGATTGTTTTTGCAATGTTGATTATTGCTCCCACAATCATATTCAATCCCCGTACNACAGGAAGCAATANCGCAATTANGCCATTACCTAAAATAGTTAAAAATTCTTTCCATTGTTCACTTAACACTCTAACCTGATTCGCCCATCCCCCGCCAGTACGAATGAAATCGCCCTGTGCCAGCTTTGTTGCATTCATGACGTAATTGTACCTAAGTTGGACTCTCTCTGCGTTAGCCATCTCTTGGTAGCTTGTCTGGATGCCCTGTGATAATGCGTATGCTTCCAAGTTTGCTACAGACATCACAATCCCGTATTTCTTTAGAGTTTCAGTTTCGCCTGTGTATACGGATTTTAGAGCGATATCAGCATCTTTTTGACGTATGTTATAGAATGATGCCATATCAGCCGATAGCCCCGTCAGTGCGATTGACATGTCCGAAGCCTGTTCTTTGTTGATATCCATTGCTGAACCAATCGCCATATATGTTGAAGCCGTTTGCTTTGCGGAAAGTTCAGACATCCCAAAAGATTTTATAGAAGTCTTTGAAAATTCCTCAATCTTATAAGCCATGTTTCCAAATGCCACATCAACCACATTTTGTACTTCTGCCAAGTCGGAAGCAAGTTGGATAGATTGTTTAATTACACCAAGTACCGCCACCGCACCAATAACAAGACCTACAGTTGAAGCGATTCCTTTTAAACTTTTGCCCACACCCGCAAGCCCCGAACTCATTTTTTTAGTACCCCTGTTAAATCCTGTGTCGTCTATTTTTGTGTTGAAGTTTAAACTCCCATCGTATCCGATTGCCATTATGGTTTCTCCCCTCTTGCCAAATTATTAAAGTAATCAATTTTTCTCTGCTCTTCCGTTGTTGCTTTAATTTTAAGTTCAAGCACATCTATATTTTCATTCCAATATGTCCGTTCCTCTTTTGTGAGTTTTCCCTGTTTCTTGCCTTTTCGTAAGTGTATCATAGTTGAAAATAAACACTCTCCAATTTCCATAAAAGCCCCCATGAATTCCCACCAATGCAAGTACTCACTCCGCCTACTTGAAAATCCTAACACTCTATCAATTGCACTAAATATATGTTGATAGTCTTGCTCCCACGAATATAATCTACCCACGTCGGGAGTTCTTGATTTTTGCTCAATGCCCATTCTATCCCCGCCATTTAAAAATATCACAGCTTCCAAATATGCTTCCTCGCAAATTGGCGGTTGTTCCTCATATAACATAATAAGCATTGCATCCATTTTTTCTACTTCTGTCAAATCCACATCTTCGAACATTACCATAATATCAACACAAGGACGAAAGTCGTGCCTTATCGCATACTCCCGCCCTTGTATAATTATAGAAGTTCGTAAGTCGCAGATTTGCTTATTTTTTAGCATTGCCCGTCTTTGCCTTTGACTTCACATATTTTGCAGTATGTTCTTTTGCCGAATCTTCCCTAGATGCCTTGATATGAGGTGCAATGCCTTTCAGGAAGTTCTCAAGTATTCTTTTTCCTTTGTTGTCCACACTCATAACGTTTACATCGCCAAAACACGTTTCGCTTGTGCCTTTACCAAATACATAGTCAAGCCGTTCTTTGAAATAATCGTCAAGTTCCTTTGTGAGTTCAAATATTGAGTCAAGATTTTTAGGTGTTCCGTCCTCATTGAATTCCATTTCACTATCTAATTTTTCCGCTTTTTCCATGAATCCCTGTTGCTTCTTTGCGAAGTCATCTGTCAACTCGTAAAATCTTTGAGCGAAGTTCACGTCCTTTGGACTAAAAGTAATAAGTTTATTTTGGTCACGATTGACACATAAGGTTAAACTCCCGGTGTCAATATCCAAGTTCTTCACTGTCATATCAAGTTATCCTTTCTTAAACCGCTTCGGTAAACGTCTTTGTACTCGGGTCGAAAGTTCCTTTTCTACGAATACCTTTGTAGTGGATATTATACGGGATTTGGAATCCCTCTGTGTTGCCACCGTATGAAACAATTTCAACCATAGCATCCTCTTCAATTGCGGGATATGAACCCGTAGTCTCTGTTCCGAACAAATCACATTGAACAACCGTAGTGTTCAAGTCATCAAGGACTAATTCATCATCCAATATTTCTTTCAACCATATGAACAAGTCTGTTCCGCTGTCCGCCTTATACGGGTCAATGGAACTTTGTTTTTCGTACTTGTCAATGCTTACTGAACTTATCCCCAAAATGTTTGCAGTTTTAACTACATTTGCGTTCATGTCCACATTCAATTCCTCAAGGTCTGTGCCTATAAGTTCATAGGCGGGAGTGCTTGTCTGTGCCATTATGAATGTCGCAAACCCTTTTCTCTCAATCTTTGCCATTTCTATACCTCCTGTTTGTAATATAATTTACAATTAATTTGATAAACCCCGCTAGTTGCGTTTTCATCAACACCGAATAAATATCCCCAACTTGTCGCTTCAATCTTTGTAGAAACTTGCCCCACATCAAGTAGGGGAAGTACTTCTAATCTAGTTTGCGTTTCCATCCAAGAACTAAAATCTTGATAAAACCCATTGTTTGCTAATCGGTTTAAATCATCAACTGTATATTCTCGGGATAAAAGCGAAAATGGGAATTCTCTGTAAGTATTACCTACAACGTCTGTTTTTACTATGATATCTCCCGCAAGTGGACTAATGCTATAATTTACAACATCCCCGTCCACCTCGTCAACATGAACCTCTGTGAGTGCCTTTAAGTTTGGACAAGTCTTTATATATGTTTGTAGTGCATTAATTATGCTCATTTACTTGCCACCCCCTGTCGCAATCTTCATTGCAGATTTTAATAAATTTTTACCAATATCCGCTTTCATTCTTGCGAACCATTGACCACCCCGCATCGGAGCACCTTGGAAAGTGTATTGTGGGTTATAATATAATCTTCTAGCATATGGAGTACTCCATTTCACAATACCACTTCCAACGATAGTATTCAATATCCCGCTTGTTTGTAAAGTTCCTGAATCGAGAGGTACTCTTTTTGAAGAGTGCTTTAATGCTTCGCTGTCCAAGAACTTTTGAGCCTTTTTAAATTCCTTATTGTGTTCCATCGAAAACGTAGTATGCCATTTCATAGAATACGTATTTGTTATTGTATTTCTGGGTTGCTTGATTGTCATTATACCGCACCCCTAATTTCGAAGTGCCACATGTCAGAAGTTCCAAATAGTTTTGGATTAACCTCTGTCACTGTCAGCACGTTTTCATAATTCTTTAAGAGTTCAGTTATCGGTTCTCCCACACTCCATTCGTAATCACACTCGCCTTTTACTATGAAATCTTTTGAACCCACATCAAAGGTGTATAATCCATCTGGAATCAGTTCCCAATTCTCCCACAATTTAGGTGTCAAGTATCTTGAAACATCATAAGGAATCATAATCAAAGAATTAGATGTTTTATCTGTCAGAATTGTAGTTCCAATAGTCGTCAATACTCCTGTATCCCAAAACACTTTTTCAATGACATTTTTCACATAAACATTGCCTTTTTTATTATAAATTGTTGCTTTAGAATTCGTGAACATTATCTTGTTTTCCCCCTCTTTTTTAAGTTTAGTGTAGGGGTGTAGGGTTAGTGTATGCAAAACTAACTTCTTTTCTATATTATATTTCCCCTAAGGAGAGAAACATATATACTATACACTACACTACACTACACTAAATAAAGTATATATAAAGGTTATATTCCAATGGTTTCCAGGTTTTTTGTTTTTTGAAAAAACCCTACACTTACCCTACACCAACCCTACACTAAAAATTTTCAACCCTACACTAAATTGGTAAAATATGTAATATCTGCATCTTTTTGGCTTTATTGGTAAAATTTGTCTTGAAACTTTTTTTTTACTTTTTTTTATTTACTAACATATCTTCCCATATATTTCCATATTTTACCACCACTTTTATTGGATTCCTCTAAATAAAAACCCTGTTTGCCCAAGATAGATTCTAACCGCAAAATCATATCTTGATTCTAAATCTCTCGAAATATCTCCATTTTGGAAACTTCTCGAGTATCCCCCTACTGTTTCTGAACTGACCTTTATATCGAGGTTTTTTGCGTCAATATATGCAAGTTCTACTAAACGACAAATGCATCTTTTTACCTCGTCAAAAGTAGAAATATCCACCCCATCATCCAAGTTTTGAACTAAGATTCTGCCCCTCAAATAGTCCGTTGCTCTTTCAGAAAGTTCGTCGAAATCAGAAGAGGGAACAACTGTACCTTTATACGAATTTTCATAAAAATTGTAGTCTGTGTAAGCCATTCCCTTTACCCCCTTTTATATTATATTGCTATGCGATTAAGCCTTTGAAACAACCGTAGTCTTGCCCGCTTTTTTGAATACTCCCTCTAACGCTTCTGCAATTGCAATTTCGTTGTCTGTGGTCGCCGTAATATCTACGATGCCATTCCAAGCCGTCCATGTAGCCGTAGAAGAGTTTAATGCTGGAAGTGTTACACTTGCACCTGTTTTGAAGAACAATGCCCCTGTGGTCGCTTCTGCCAATGTTACCGCAGTTTTACCTGTAGTTGCACCTGCAACGGAAGTTGGAGTCAGAGTTCCGATATCAGGAAGTTGTGGAGTTACCGCTCCATTAGGCACATACACCGCAAACGGGAATCTAATCTCGCCATCAGGGGAAAGTGCATTAATAGGGTTTGGAATCTCCCATCCTAATCTCATTACAACACGAAGTGCAACCATATCCTGTTGTGCAAGGTTATAAACGATTGAACCGTCGGTGTCTTGAATAACACCCTCTGTCAATAATTTATATGTTATGTCCTGTCTAATTGAATAAACAGCCTGTGACATATCTCCCACAATCATAGTCGCTTTTGTGGAATCCCATGCCCCGTTCTGCAAGAAAAACATTGGTAATCCGTCAAGTGAGAAATTTGAATTTGCTCCTTTAAGGTCGTTCATAAAGATAGGTCTTTCATTCAAATCTCTCAACCCTCTTAACTTACCTTTCATCATTACGGATGAAATAATGCTAGATGGCATAAATCCATCCTGTTCAATGTGTGCCAATACTCCCGCTTCTCCGAAGAAATCGGCGAATAAATCTGCATCTGTGCTAGGTGCCTCAACTACGTTGCCAGTCCTAATTGCTCCCGCTACAATAGATTCTCTCCATGTCGCCGGTTTATCAACACCAAATAAGATAGCATCGTCAATCTTCTTTCCGAATGCTTCATTTATTCTTGGCATTACCTCGCCCCAAATATCATAACCGCTGTCCTGTGCATCGTTCAAAACGGCTTCGGGAATCGGTACAATTACTGCAATTTCCTCGGCATAAAGGAATTTCTTATCCCATGCCATTTTTGTGGTTTTCTTTGAACCTGTATCTCCATTTACCCAATATGCGATTGGTAGCATATCCAAAACAGGCATGGATTGCTTGTTTGAACTCATGTTTGGCAATTTCTTAAAAGTGGAAAGAACCGCCGATTGTGCTAGAGCCCCTTGGATTATTTGATTTGTTACTTCAACTGGAATTAACGCTTCCGCACCAGTTCTGTTAATGTTTTCTACAGCCATCTTAATATCCCCCTATTTCCGCCCACTCGCTTGGAGTAAGGCATTATTCATTCTACTGTTAACGTCGGTTTTTGAACCCGCACCATCTTCCCCGCTCATATTTGGGGAAGTCCTAACTCGTGCTTTTGTATCTGCCTTAAACTGTGGGTTCTTTGCTAGGTATCCTTTTAAGGCTGTGTCGAAGTCTACAGTTTCGCTTGTCATTTTTCCAACCTCAAAGGCTACGAAGTCTGACATATCAGAGACTACCCCGTTTTTAAGAACTGATTGTGAATTTTTAAAGCTGTTTAAAGTACTTGTGGCTTCATTAAATTTGTTTTCAAACTCCGCTCGTTCAGTTGTAAGCGTTTCTACTTGCTTTTTTAGACCTGAATCCCCGTCGAGTTGCCCCGCTAGTTCATCGTATTTAGACTTTAATGTTCCATAGTCTGTTTTAAACTTATTTACATCTGTCGAATACTTGTCTTTACCCACATACCCGCCTGTCGATAAATCAGCAATGTTTATCCCTTTTTCTGAAACCACCTTTGAAAAGTCATCGAATGTTAAAGGTTTATCTCCAAACACATCTTTTAAGAAATCCATAATTATTCTCCTTTTTCTCCTGTTAAATATTGGTTCTAATTGTTTAAAGGTGCTTCTCTGCACCACTTGAACCTCACTTGCGTTAAAGGTCTGCAAGATGACCAACATCTGTATAGTTACAATATAAACATTTAATCATACATTGTCAAGCACCTTTTGTCAATTCTCTATTTCACTTACCCATCAAAACTTTTTCCCTGAAATAATCTCGCTTAACTCCCGTCTGTTTTACGAAATCCCTCGCAGTTCCTTGCCACTTATTAATCTTACCCATTTCAAAACTATTTTCAATCCCCGCTTCCTCAAACATACCTGATTTTAGCTTGTACTTCCGCACGTTACCCTCAATGCTCCTTAATCGCTGTGTAGCTTCATAATAAGTCATTTCTGTACGCTTACCATTCGCATCGGTATAGGAAACCTCTTGATTGTTGTAATCGTCTACTTCCTTTTTGGAATATGCTTCCTCGCTTAATCCCTCAAAAAACGGGAAAAAATTATGTCTGCAATTTGCCCCACATAATCCCTTACGCTTCCGTAGTTTGTATTTTCGACGAAGTTAGGATATTTTGCATCCCCACCCAAGCGGGAAAATACCTTGCCTTGCCATAAAGCGTGGGATGGTCTGCTTCCCTGATGTGCCGTAGTTTCTACCAAGTTTGAACCCATTTCTTCCGCTCTGCCCTCTTGCATCTTACCCGCAGTTTGGTTAACACCCGTTAATAAACTTCGCCTTACCGCACTAGTCAAGTTTATCCTTGAACCCGTCGCATATTCTATAGCCGTCAGCCCCTCGTTAGCCATCCCACCAACCGCATGTTTTATCGCTTCTTGATAAGTGTATGCTCCCGAACTGATTTGCGTATATGCTAAATCCGTCGCCCGTTGGTATAATTCCTTGCCTGTGTTCATCGTAGTCATTGTCAAGTTTTTAAGATTATTATTGTTCTTAACTACCCCCGCATTTAATATTTGCAACATACTAGGACTTTGCTTAATCGGTAATGGTTCTAATCCCACAGCACTGTAAATCGCATCGTCGTATCGTAGTGCCGTAACTCCCGCCTTGTTAAATGCCGTCGCAACCTTTTTTTCACTTATCGAGTTTATCTCGGCAATCCTCTTAATCATGTTTTCGTATATGATTCCCATTTCTTGACTTTGATTTATCTGCCACTCCACAGTAGAACTTATATTATAATTTGCGTTTGCTACACGCTTTGACATATCCTTTAGAATCTGTGTTTCGAATCGCCTATATAAGTCCTCAACATCGGGTGCAACATTGTCCAAGTAATTTGCTGTCAACATATCGAATCTCCTTTAGTCTATAGATTTTCAAACCCTGTAGGTTCGGCAAGTATCATGTTCTTTGCGGTCTGCATATCCTCTGTGAAGTACTTCATTCGGAATTCATACTTCTGCATTAACCCCGCATTTACAAGCGACAAATCTCTTGTCATTTCCGCACTTTTATCTTCAATTATGGAATCGTCAAAGTTGATAGAGAGTGCTGAATCCATGTTCATAGGAAGATTTATAAACGTATTCCCAATATACATTATGCCTTTGAACAAATCGAATAAGCAATTCTCAAGAGTTATCTCATGCTTTTTAAGAGTCCTAAATAAGCTACTGTTTTCACTAATAACCTGTGTCGCCGTCACAACTCCGCCCGCATCGAATTTATAATGTTTCTCTCCGAATCCTACCTTTGAACTTAAGATATTAAGCTGTAAGTATATTGCCTTTTCGTGTTCATCCGCCCTTATAGTCATGTCAGTATCAATGATACTTTGTTTCCCATCCATGTCACTAGGTAAGCTATAAAATACCACATCGTTGGGGTCAAATGTAAGCTTTGATTCCCCTGTTTGTATGTCAACTTTGATAGCTTCTGCCGATACGAATATTCTCTTCCGCCCAAGTAGGAATTCATTCGCTAAACTATCGTAAATGATATCAGCGGACTTGAGTGTGGGAATAGCATTTGCGAATACAGATATCCCATAAGGATTATCCAAATTGATGTTATTAACAATATTCGGTCGAAGTATACTGAACCATTTTACATTGCTCTTTGTTTCGAATTCAGGTATAAAGTCTGTCTGTTGGTCTGTAATATCTGTGTAATTTGCACCTGTTTCTTTCAGCACATAATTACGAATCAAGTAATCCCCGTTGTCATCTAAAACATGCATGCTCACATAAACGTAAGTCGCTTTGCCGTCTGTCTTGCGAGTGGCGAAAGCACATTCCGTAATGTCGTTCCCCTCATAGCTTAAAGGGAATATCTTGCTTGCGGGAATAAAACTTATGTCAATTCTCCCGTCGCCTGTGTCAATTATGTTAGTCGCATCATCATACTTCAAGTCTCCTAATCCAAGCACAAATGCCCCTGTGCCGAGTGCAAAGGATAATTCTACACCTCTGTTCGCAAGTACCCAAAAGTCATTGTCAGAGAGTACTCCCAAAAGTCGCTCTTGAGTTGCACTTTTGCCTTCGCTCCCGTCATCCACCGAAAATTCAACCCGCTCGTTCATGAGTAAATTTGCCCAATCCTCTGAAACTTTCTTTGCCATCTGCATGCCCAACCGCTTTTGAGGAACTTTCTTCTCGCCATTGTAAATTGTGTAGTTGTGGAATGATGCAACATCCCCCTTGTACCAACTTCCCCAATCGCTCAAGTGCCGTTCCATATCCCCAAAACATTTTAAGTCATAACCCTCTTTCTTAAAAAATCTTTGTAAATCCATCTTAATTCTCCTTATCTTCTCAATATGTAGTCCGTCAACGGTTTCGCATATTTCTCAAAACTATATTCAAGTGCATCCATTGTATCAATATCGCTTGTGCCGTCATCGAGCCTAATATCTTCTGTCACGAATTTAGCATCCCACACCGCATTTTGTAAAGCATTTACTACAGTTGTGCAATGTCGCATTATCTTGAAACGACCGCTTGATTGAAGCCGTATTAACAATTGTATCCTGTCCTTAATAGCAATCTTTGAAGCGTTCTGTATCACGACGGGAAGCCCATATTTCTGTGTAGTTCTCATAATACCCCGTATGAGTATCTGTTCTGCACTGTCACAAAACGCATAACCTACTTTGCCATAGTTGTTCAAACACATAGTTGCAAAGTCCTTAAAGTCGTTGTCTAACCCTGTGGGGTCTAAATCTCTGCTTATCCGCTTCGATTCAAGAACAACCACCTCTTCATAGTTTGCCGTAATCCCCGTACACACAAAAGTAGTATCAGATTTTGTTCCGCCAAAGTCAACTCCTATATTTATCAATACTATTCTGCCCTTGAGTTCATCCAAGTTATCAATTATATAAGCCCCGCTATTATCCGCAAAGTCCTTATATATAATCCCCTCTGCTCGAACCCATCGTCCAAGTATGAACCTTTGATAATAAACCCCTGTGTATTCCATCATGATATTTTTAACATAATCTTCGTCAAGGAATCTATTGTCTGTGAGTATGAAATTCCAAACATTTATATCAAGTATCTCATTGTCCAAATAGTTTGTTTTAATATAATGATTAGGATTATCAGGATTGCAAGTTGCCCACAATTTTGCACCTTTATACGAAAGTCTTGATAATAACATAGTCACAAAACTTTCAGGAAAAAGTGTTATTTCATCACAGTAAGCACCACCCAAAGTCATACCTCGAATTTTGTTCTCGCTTCTTTCATCGTTAGCACCCTCAAGATGTATCTTACGTCCAAACAGAACCCCTGTTTTCATACCCGCCGAATAAGAGAAATTGTTAGCACCCACCATAGTCTGCAAGAGATTTAAACAGTTACGCTTTAATGAGCCTACCGTCTTTCCAATCATCATGTATTCAGTGTCAGTAGGCATAGTTGCAACCCACATTGCCCACTTGAGTAAACTAACATAAGTCTTACCACTTCGCACACTTCCGCTTAAAAAGTTTAATCGCTTCCCTTTGTTTTTAAAGAATTTTGTCTGTAAGTCCGTAAGTTCCATAAGTTCGCCACTATTCGTCGCCATCGTCATTTTCCTCAATTCGCTTCATCAATCCAAGTATATCTCCAAGCATTCCATTATCCGTAATCGTTACAGCATTTCTGTCAACTCTTCCATACTCTTTAGGGTATTTTCTTTCAAGAAGCCAAGCACTCGCCGTCCAGTTTTTCCTTGATGATTTAGTGATGTTATTTACATGAAAAGCTTTGAAACCCGCCTCTGCCCTTTTAATTGCGTCCATCAAGTCCACCTTTATTTCAGCATGTTTGATTGTAGTATCCCCGTCCAAGTACTTTTTAGCATCTTGAATCCACTCATAAAATGCCGAATCAGAAATCCCGCATAGCTTACAAGTATCAACATTTGAGTTCCCATTTTCAATATAAGTCGTTATTTCGTCTATCAGTTTTGGTGTAAGTTCTAATTGTCGCATAGTATTTCTCCCCCTTTCCTCGCAATATCTTCATAAGCAACCGCAAGCCTATTAACATTCATATCGCTACATATGAACTTCCGCCCATACTTAAAAGCGTTTTTAGAAGTCAAACCTCTACCGTTCATGAAATCGCATATAACGTCATTTTCATCCATTGTAACGATTATATTTTCATTCACATCCACTTCATCGAGTTTTGAATCCTGTATCGCTATAAAGTCCTTTTCGTCGTTCCAAGCCTGTACTATATAACACAAGTTCTTTTTATAATAAGTCGATTCGTAAACTTTCACATTCACAAAATGACTGAATAACATTGTAATAACTTTATCAACATTCGCCTTACCAACCTCAATAAAAACAGTCCTCAATTTTATCATGTTTTCAAGATAGTATTTAATTCTTTCAAGAAATATTTCGTAAGTCATCCGCCCCGAATCTTTATCAGCCTTTATGTCGTATCTCTTAACGTCTCCGATAGTATACGGTACATCAATAAAGACTACGTTAGCATCCAAGAATTCTTTTGGAAATCCCTCGAATATATCATGGACGAAAAGCTTGCCAATCGCTCCCACACTGTATCTCTTGTCGGGAGTTATTTGAGTTCTGTCAATTGCCCCGTTGTATTTGTGATTCCTAGAATTATTCATTACCATCCCGCACCCCCATATCATCAATGAAGTATTTAGAACTTCTGTCTCTAGCCCTCTTTGGGTTAATTGCTGAAATCCCCTCTGCATGTTGGACAAAGCAAGGGATAACCACCCAATACTTGAGTTTGTGTTTCTTCATGTAATCCGCAACGATTGTGTCAAGTCCTGTGGGGTGCTTAAGCCTGTTGTTGTTCTGTTCCACCCAATCGGGATATGATTTCGCAATCTCAAGCCCCATATTTTTAGGATAGTAAGTACATTGGTTCCATGCGAATTTACTACCAGTTACGAATCGACTTCCAAGTTTATAGTCCGTCGCCCTGTTCGTGTAAAATTGAATCAGAGAATCAGGATGTTTCTCAATTTCGCCAAGTACTTTATTTTTGAAATCTTCACATAATATAACATCATCCTCAAGGTGGATGAAAGGTTCGCCACCACTGAATATCATACTTTGCAAAAATACAAACATCGCACTCTTCATATTCTTTTCAGGCATGAATCCCTTGACAGTGTCGGGGATAACTATTAAATCAGGGATTTGTTTAATCATTTCATTAAGGTATTTCTCTCTGCCGAATCCCTCAACATATTGACAAATATACTTCATAATTTTTACCGTCCTTTCCGTTCTAATATTACAACTCTATAATACGGTTCTCCCAGCAAATTTTTATCATATACTATATTTTTTCTTAAGAGCCATATAATGCCGTTAATTACGAACTGTTTCGCCCTGTGGAGCCTAGTGAACAGTTTTTTATTCCCCGCATAATAACTTTCAGAACCCTCAAGAAAAGGTCTATCATACATTACGACAATTACATTTCTCCCACACTTTTTTAGCATCCGCCATATAGTAAAGGGATGCATATAGTTTATACTGAAAGTCGCCGTAATAACATCAAATTCATTAACCTCTACCGCTTTAAGAACTTTGTAAGCATCGCCCCAAATCGCCCCAAATTCCCCACAGAATTCTTTGTCTAAATCTACTTGCGTCAAATTACATTTATTCCATATCAATCTTTTAACGAATCCCGTACCGCTCCCCAAATCCAAAACGTCATCATTGATACGAATATACCGTTTGAGTAAAAGTTCAATCGCCCAATCCTCATGCCGGCAATGTTCGTTTAAATATGCATGGTCATAATCAATATCTGAATATTTAACATTCAACATATGCTTCCTTTCCGCAATGTGGACAAATCGCTCTAACTTGCCTTGGAGTGCCATCTTCCCGCATCGTTTCGGAGTTTGCCCGTTTCTCTTGAGTATACGGAGAATTAGAAGCCGTATTTTCGCTTTTAAGGGGTGTTTGTTCGTCTTGCCTTATGCTTGTACCTGTTGCATGGTAAACTTCTTCCCCATCGTCGCTAACCACCGCTCCACCCACATAAACATTAGGGATTGTAGGGGAATATTCAGGGAGTTCTATTTCAGGTTCAAAAAACAATCTTTCGAATTCCATCTTGTCTATCTTTTCATATTCTAATTCGAGTTTCCCTATATCCCAGCTTGATAATTCCTGAATCTTATTATCCGCAATTCTATCCGCCTTGATAATGTCTTCATTCTCATGAGATATTATACAAGGTATTTCATCCATGCCAAGCATCTTTGCAGACCGCAATCTTGCATGTCCTTTTACGACTACCCCGTTTTCGTCAATTACGATAGGAACATTGAACCCGAATTTCTTAATTGCTTCTGAAAGTTCCACGACCGTTTTGTCGTTTCGTCTAGGGTTTCTCCAATAAGGGGTTATGTTGTCAATGTTCCTCATTACAACCTCAAGTTTATTGTCCATATTTTAACAACTCCTTTGTATCAACATAGAATATTTCGTGACAATGTTCGCACTCAACTTCTTTCAATTTTGCACTCTCCGAATTAGTCACAAGATTATGAACCTTGTCCACACTCCTGTCAATATCCTTTTGCTCAATATCTCGTATGCCTATTTTAGTTTCTCGTATTTCAGGGAGTTCAAGTCCAAGCCCTCGCAAGTCAAAACTCATTTCCTTTATTTCGTACATAAGCTTTTCATCGTCATAAACCGCCAATTCTGAAAGTTTATTATCGACAAGTCTTTCCTCTCGAATTTCGTCGTCTGTGCCGTCAATCATAATGCATGGAATCTCGTTCCATCCAAGTTCCAAAAGAGCCTTATATCTCGAGTGTCCTTTGACAATCACAAGGTTCATATCAACCACAATAGGAACATTGAACTTTGCTTGCGGAATCATTTTCACGAGTGCCGATACAGCCCTATCGTTAACCCTTGCGTTGTTCTTGTATGGAGTGATATTCTCCGCCCTGAAATATTGAATATTATCGTAAATCTTAATTGCCATCTTCAAGCCCCTCTTTATACTTTCTTTTCAAGTCGAGTTGATGGGTAGTTTCCCAACTGTGGGAAAAGTCCTTACCCGCATATAGTTTCGAGAATCCTGTGATATGTTTGAGTCTTGAAAGTTCATCTACTTCAAGCCCAATCTCATTACAAACCTCTACGTCACTCTTACCCGCTTTAAGCATATTTAAGACAACGTTTGACATACCCTCTGTAGAATGTTTTCCTCTTGCCCTGTTGTGCCTTACTGTGGAAGCCATCCTTTCAGTTACATCCTTTTGTAATACAACAATCGGAATTTTAGAATTATTCAAGCTTTTTAAATCGTCGTTGTATTGCATGGTACAGTGCCTATGAAAGCCATCAATGATGATGTACTTATCCCGTTCTTTGTCATAAACCGTAACGATAGGTTGCGTGTATCCGTCTGCCTTAATGCTAACATATAATAGCTTCATTTCTTGTAATGCCACCGCATTAGGGTTATAGTTATTCGCTTCCACTTTGTCTAAATCCACCCACATAACATTTTCAATCGGATTATGCTTCTTGCTAGACATTTCAAATGCAATGTCCTTTACTTGCTGAATCGCTAAATCCCTATCGGGTTGCTCTGCTATCCAAACTTTTAATTGTTCTAACATGCTTTAAAGCCCCTTTCTTTTTACAAATATTTTTTAGAGTAAGTATCGTCATTAATTTTGCTAACCAAGTTCATTCTGCTCATTGCATTTATGTTTTTAGTTCCCGTCCAATCGTTTACAAGGATTTCTTGAACATGTTCTTTAGCCCACTCTCCGCCACTCTGTTTATCAAATCGCTTTTGGAAGTGCTTTTGCAAATCTTCCCGTATGAGATTCTTGAGTAAATAATCCCTGTATTCCATCCAAGTGCTGAACATTGTAGGCAACTCTGAAACAAGAACATTCTCTTGCATCTGTGAGAATGTGCTAATTCCTGATAGTCTGTTGCAGAGTCGATTATAGGTGTTAGGCTCTAATTCTTGGAGCATATATAAGCTTCTGTATGCGGTTTCATGATGCAAGTTAGAAACCCTCATGTTCCTTGGAGCGACACCATAATTAAACATCTTGTCATATATAACATTATAGTTCCACCCAAACCGCTGAATTGCTATCCACACATCCGCAAATTCCCAATCGTATATAGGATAAAATGTAAACCCTTTAGGTTCTTTTTTACCCCAAGTCGCATCTTTATATGTCAATGCTCCCGTCACTCCGCCAAATCTCATAGGCGATTCTTGAGTTCTTATCCCGCCTAAATTTGCGTAGCGTTCTCCCTTGAACATAACTTTTGCCACATGTGAGAATAAGTCCTTGAATCTATCAGTTCCAAAATGATTTTCCTTAATAGAGATTTCGTCCTGTGGATGAATCCAATCTTCCTTTTTATTTATATCCCATGCGTTCAACCAATCCTCTTCAAATGATGAAGCATTGAATATCTTGAATGGTATTTGCAACCAATAAGGGTTTACTTCATCCCTATAAAATACTTCCTTGCAATAGTTTTTTGTTGCTTCCCACTCTGCTTCTTGGTCTATCCATAATACGTTTAAAGGTAGCCTGTTAAGTTTCCTTGCAACAATTAAAGCGAGTTCCAAGATTACTGTAGAATCCTTTCCCCCGCTAAAACTTACCACCACATTGTCGAATTCACTGAATATCCATTCTATCCGTCTTAATGCTTCATCATATACATTTGATTTCTTAAATATCTTAATGACAATCACTTCCTCTCTTTGGTTATATTATAAATTAAAATAAAAAAAAATCAAGCATTATGCTTGACTTCTTTTGCAAACCTGATAATTTCCGTCTTTTCGTGGAACAAAGTCGTAATTTTCTAATTTTGCTCTATTTATAATTGTTGTCTCCATGATTGGAGCACCCATTGTAAAGTAGTAATATTCTCCTGAAATAAAGTACCTGTTCGGAGTGCTCCCGAAAAATGCCGTAAACCCATGTGTCCTAATCGCATGCACCGAATGATAGAATTCCTCTCTGTCATTGCCCTCGAGATATTTTATTGCAACATACTCATGAGGTAGGTTCTTGTAAGATTTTGCTATAATCCAAACATGCTTTTCTATGAACTTTTTAAATCTCTCCATAGTTTTAAATTCCTTTCCTTGTGTTTGTACCACCATGCACTATAAAACGGCTTAAATGTGCCATTTTATCGCTCGCAGTATCATCGCTTTGGCTTTTTACCCGTCACATATAGAATTGCAAGGTTTTTTAGAGTTTTTATAATCTCCCAAAATGCTTTTAATAATTTCAATTCTCTTTGCTCCTTTCCTCGCTCGCTTCACATATAGATTTTTTATTTACAATTCTGTCCTTGATTTCACAATACACCCTGTTCATATCCGAGGGTTGTGACCATTTGCAATTTTCACAATATACAAGTTGAACCCATTGCTTCCCGTTTATAATTTTAGTTTTCACAGTTCCACCTTAATCTTTCCCGCAAGCCGTAAAGTTTCTTCTTCCTGTAGCTTTGCGTAATTACCGTCGTTAAACAGTTCCTGTCGTGTCTTAACCGTTGGACAACGTTTGATAGATTTTAAATATTCTCGAATCTCGTCTTTTTGTTTCCCTCGCTTTATTGTATTAGGCCTGTATAGAATATGATGCAACCGCCAATCTTCCGTCTGCATTTTTCTCCTTGAGTCTTTACAAATTTTCTTTGGACAAACAATGTTATCCCACCGAACAGGTATGAACTCTTCCCCACACACTACACAAGCCTTGCTGTCTAGTATTCCTGTGGGAACAAGAGTGTTGTTGCACTTCTATCCCACTCTGTAATTATTAAAACTTTACCCTTACAGGTTTTATAAGTTGCCACAATTCTATCTTCGGTTTCTCCCGAGATAGCCTTAAGATTTGCTTCAATATCTTCAGGATATTCCATATCTGAAAAATCCGCTTCAAGGTACCTACCCAATATTTTGCCAATCTCGATTTCAAATTCCACATCCCCAAGCATCGCTTCCGATACCCCCGAGGTCATTAATGTTGTTCCAATTTCTCCAAATGATGCTCTCATATCTTTTTCTCCTTAATCCCTAATCTCAAAGGGTATTCCAATAACTCCAACGATATGTTCTGCCCCACGTTGCGTTATTATAATTGTTGTATGGGGGTTTCCATACTCATACAAATAGTTAATAAATTGTTTTGATAACCTTTCGAATTCTTTCATCTGTTCTTCTCTTATAGTCATTTTTAATTCCTCTCTTTCCTTTTTTCTTTAATAAGGATAATATTTTTCAAGCGTTTTATATTGCATAAAGCATACTCCCATTAATGCCAACCCCACAAGCACCCCCCAATTGTCCATGATTATTCCTGAAATAAAGAAACCTATACCGAAAAATCCATGAAGCAATATAAATATAACAAGATGCACTTCACTAGCAGATTCTGTAAATGTGAGGATATTCAATATTATGTAGAACACCCCCAAGACGATTAGTCCTGTGATAGTATACATTTTAACCCTCCACTATCAAAGGACACC
>LV_Brine_h2_0102DRAFT_1000341_pt1 | contig 17234 bp, 15 predicted proteins | sample LakVidmifraction_3_FD_10600 | JGI IMG/M metagenome (IMG submission 10600)
TAATTTATTTGTAGCTATAGCTTCTAATGGTACTAATAGAGTAATGACTTCTCCAGACGGAATTACTTGGACTCCTCAACTTGCGGCTGAAGCTAATCAATGGTTATCTGTTACTTTCGGTGACGGATTATTTGTAGCTGTAGCACAAACTGGTACTAATAGAGTAATGACTTCTACAGACGGAATTACTTGGACTCCTCAACTTGCGGCTGAAGCTAATGATTGGAGAGGCATTGCTTTTGGTAACGGATTATTTGTAGCTGTATGTCATTTTGGAATTAATAGAGTAATGACTTCTACAGATGGAATAACTTGGACTCCTCAACTTGCGGCTGAACTAAATTCGTGGGGCAGTATCACTTTTGGTAATGGGTTATTTGTGGCCGTAGCTACTCTTGGGGAAAATAAAGTAATGACATCTCAAAATGGAATTAATTGGACTCCTATAAATGTTAATGATACTCACCAGTGGACTTCAGTTACATTTGGTAATGACTTATTTGTAGCAGTAGGTACTGGACCAGACAGAATAATGACTAGTCCAGACGGAAATACTTGGACCAATAGAATAGCTTCTCAATTTAATTCTTGGAGTTCGGTTACATTTGGTAATGGATTATTTGTAGCTGTGTCTTCTAATGGTACTAATAGAGTAATGACTATTGACCTTTTGTTTAACGATTCTTTTTTTAAAAGTCACGAGTTGGCTCCTAAAACAGTTACAGGAACATCTTTAAGAATTAAAAATGTATTAATAAAGGGTGCAGCTAACTTAAGTTTGAGAATTCAAAGATTTTTTAATCCTTTAACTTTTACCTCAAGGTCTGCATCACAAGCTAATGAGTGGAGGGCTCTTTCTTTTAATGAAAGAGTAATTGTCGCAGTAGCTCAAACTGGAATTTCTAGAGTAATGACTTCTCCAGACGGAATTACTTGGACTCCTCAACTTGCGGCTGAAGCTAATGAGTGGAGAAGCGTTACTTTTGGTAACGGATTATTTGTAGCTGTAGCACAAACTGGTACTAATAGAGTAATGACTTCTACAGGCGCAGGAACTGTTTGGACTGCTCAACTTGCTTCTCAGCTTAATCCTTGGCAGTCTGTTACTTTCGGTGACGGATTATTTGTGGCAGTAGCCACGACAGGAACTAATAGAGTAATGACTTCTACAGACGGAATTACTTGGAATAATAGAGTTGCGGCTAGTGCTATTTCTTGGGTTTCAGTTACTTTTGGAAATGGATTATTTGTGGCTGTTTCTCCTACAGTTGGTTCTCAAGTAATGACGAGTCCGGACGGAATTAATTGGACATCTAGAACAGCTTCTCAAGTTAATGCTTGGAATTCAGTTACATTTGGTAATGGATTATTTGTGGCTACCGCCACAAGTGGTACTAATAGAGTAATGATTTCTAGAGATGGAATAAATTGGATTAATAGTTTAGCTTCTGAAGCTAATCAATGGTTATATGTTACTTATGGAAACGGACTATTTGTAGCAGTAGCTATTGACGGTACTAATAGAGTAATGACTTCTCCAGACGGAATTACTTGGACTCCTCAACTTGCGGCTGAAGCTAATGCGTGGACTGGAATTATTTATGTTAGAAGTATTTTTGTAGCAGTATCTAGAACAGGAACTAGCAGAGTAATGACTGCACCTTTAACTTTTGAAGATAGTTTGTATATAGGAGAATAATATGGCAGGAACAAATGTAAATATAGGCGGTAATGGTTCAGGAAGCTCTTCTGGCGGAGGCGCTCCCTCTACTGGAAGTCAACTAGCTACTGCATCTAGAATGATCTTTAATGATTTTATATCAAACAGCGCAAACAACAATACAACGCTTCCATGGTCCGCACAAAACTCAGGTATATCAGCTGGTAACCAAACATATTTATATGCTCAAGAGTGGGCTAAGTCTTGTGTTGTATTTAGAGGAAATGCTTCTAACGCAAATTCGGGTTTTTCAATTAACCCAGCATTTCAAGGAACTGTTTTAGGTAAAGGTTCTTATGCAAGAGCTGTAGTTTACTTTCCTGATAGAGGCGGTGTTTTAAATGCAGCTACTAGGTTTAGTATTGGATATGGCGCTAGTCCTCAAGCTCCTAGTATTTCTGGTAACATTAGACTTACTATGGAATTAGTAAACAACGAAGTTTTAATAATAGCTAAAAACGATCAATTTGCAGCTACAACTTACTCTACTTATGCATTTAGCGCAATCGACACATGGTTAACCTTTGAAATCGAGTATATTGAAAGAGACGAAGTTGTTTTTTCTATTACTAACACTGAAACTGGCGTTGTTTTACATACTTTTACTTTAAATATAAGAGTCCCAAACGCTGATAATATGTTAGAGTCTGGAAATCTGGTTAATTTTTATGCTTACGGCATAACTTCTACAGCTGAAGCCGTAACAAACTTAATAGCAGTTGATTATATAGGTTTTGGAACTTTAGAATAAACATTTTTAAAAAGGAAAAAAGATGAACGATTATTTTTTAAAATTTAAAGAAACAGTGGCTAGCAATAGAAATACTGTTAACATCCCATCTCTTAGAGACAGAAACGCTACCTCAATTCAGGTAAATGTTTCTAGCACTTTATCAGCTACGATAAGTCTACAACAATCTATTGATGGAGTTAATTTTGCTACTCTATCTGAACAGACTGCTAGAGACGTAACGAACACTCCAACTATCTTTAACGTAGCTGGAAACAGTCCTCGTTTTTATAGAATATCGTTTACAGCTGTAACTGGGTCTGGCGAAGTAGAAGTCTGGTTAAGCTAATATGATTAGCCGTAAAGAAGTACTAATGGGTAGAGATATACAATACCCTTTAAATCAAGAACAAGAGCTTAACCTTAATGATTTGCTTACAAAAGTAAATGAAATTAGGAAAGCTTATGGAAAACCTTTAGTGGTTTCAAGTGGTTACCGTCCTTCTGCTATAAACTCTAAAGTTAAGGGTGCTAGTAAAAAGTCATCACATATGAGCTGCCAAGCAGTTGATTTTAGGGATAATGGACCCTTCAGAAAGTGGTGCTTAGATAATTTAGAACTACTAAAAGCTAATGGACTATGGATGGAAGATCCTAGATGGACTCCTACTTGGGTTCATCTTCAATCTAGAAAAGCTAGTAAAAGGGTATTTCTACCTTTTAACCCAGCTAAAGTCCCAATGACTGCACCTAAAGCTTGGGACGGTAAATATGACTCTAAGTTCGATTAAAAGCCTTTAAAACTAACTCAGCTTGATTAATAGCATCGTCTAGAGCATTATGGTAAGTTCCTTTCTTTAAAATCTCTAAGTCTTTTGAAACAAATCTTTTAAAAGTTCTTAAGTCCATTATTCGGTTATATGCCCAAGGCTCTCTTAAGCCAAAGTCTTTAAATAAGGTTTCCATGATAGAAATATCAAAAGAGCTTCCGTTACCCCAGACATACATAGGTTTATGTTTTTTACAAAAAGTAATAAATCTTTTTAAGCCTAATAAAGGATGTTCCTCCTCTTCTTTAAAAACGTTTCTGGCTTCGCTACTTTGTTTTGACCACCATTTAACAGTATTAAGGTCTTTATCTCTACCTAGCTTAACTTGCATATCTACCGAAATCCTAGAATAGAATTGGTCTACTATCTTATTTGTGGGAATATCAAAAGCTACAGCTCCAATGCTTAAAACTACTGCGTTAGAGCTAGTGGCTAAGGTTTCTAAATCTATCATGATTTCCATGGTAATTACCCCTTAGTTATTTTTGATTTAATATTTAACTCTGTCTCTAGTATTTTTTTTATAAGCTTAGAGCTTCCATCAAACTCTTTAATTAATTGTAAAACATACTTGTATGCGGCTTTTTCGCCTTCGGCTACCCCAGCGTTAAACGCTACGTCTATTCCTACGTTAAATTTACTCAATGAAGGCTCCCTTTAAAATCAGAATTTGGTTGTTTATTATCTTCTAATATTTTTTTATAAAAAATTAATCTTTGAGTTTCTCTAACTTTTTCTGCCTCTTCGCCAAGGTAAGTTATCTCGTCCTCTTCAATAAAACAGTCAGTAGCCGCTAAATTCTCATTAAAATGAAGTAATCGTGAATACCAGTGAATAGCTTTAATAATATATAGATCAATATGAAAGGATATAAAACCCTTTCTATCCTCTTCTGAAAATATAATTTTAAATATTTTTTTCTTATCTTTCAAGAAAGAAATAATAAATTTATGCTCAAACTCAATGTCTAGTTCGTTGTCTACTGCAAACTTATTACAAAGTTTTTTATACTCTACTACAGTCATTTTGGCTTACCTCTTTCAAACATTTTGCCGTCAATATCAATGTAAATGTGTTTTCCCATAAAGTCAATCGGATTAAATATATCATCAACAAAATAATGGGGTTTTGGAGTTATTGCCGTTACATACTTCTCTAACTCTAAGACTCTAACTACTTCAGAAGCCCATCCAGAACCTCCAGCGGACCAAACGACTATTGTAATGCCTCTCTTGGCAAACTTCTTTAAAAGGTCTATGTTATGGTGATTTGGAAGAACTAGATCAGTTAATCCTCTAAAACTAGTTTCAACTAAGTCAGTTGATGGAGTTCCTTCTGGAACATTCCATAAAACCAAGGTATCGTCGCAATCAAAAAAAGCTGTAGGACCGTCAGGTATTTTAAACACAACTAATCTCCTTTTCTGGGTTAAATACTCTTTTTATAATTTCTGTTCTCATATTATAATGTTTTAACATATATTTTGTGTTTTGGAAACAAAAATCGTGCAAATAACCAAATTCTTTTCCTTCGTACAACCTTACTAGGCGTCCTATGGCTTGCACTATGGCGATTTCAGACTTACCTCCTTGTGCGAGTATCAAGTGGTCTGTAGATCTAACGTTAACCCCTTCTCCGATAACTGAGGAGCCTATTAGAATGTTAATCTTTTTAGCATTGAACTTTTTAATGGTGTCATTAATCTCTTCTTTAGAGTTGTCTCCTGAAATGTATGAACACTTAAATCCTTCTGCTTGTAAAAACTTATAGATAATGTTACCTGATTTGTCTTTTTTGTTAATTAAAATAAGAACTTGCTTATCCTTAGCCATCTCAAATAATATCTTTTTGATAATTTCAAGCATATCAGGATTGCCACAATAGTTCTCGTCATATTCTTTTTGATAATTTAATTTCAAAGTTCCAGAAAGCTCGTGGTTAACTTTGATAATTGGAGTTAAAAAACCGTCCTTAACTCCTTGATGTGCTGGATAGCGATGTAGCACATTAGATAAAATGCCATATAAGTCTAAAAGGGAGCTATCGTTTCTCATAAACGTACCAGTCCATCCAATTCTAGAGTACACAGAGTCAAGGTGCGGAAGTAAATCAGTAGCACTTTTAGAACCCCAATGGTGAAATTCATCTCCCATCACGCAGTCTACTCCTTTTAAGATATGACCGATATCTTTGGTTTTATTTAGACTAGCTAAACTTTGTATCGTAATGATGCGTATTGGCTTTAACTCTGCTTTAGCTCTTACTTTTTTAGTGTCAACAATTTCTACAACGTGCTTTCCTAAGTAATTAGAAACCTCGTCGTATATTTGTTTACTTAAGGCAGACGAAGGAACTACAAGTAGGGTTTTAACTCCCATCTCTTTTATAACGCAGGTCATCATTAATGTTTTGCCTGAAGATACCGCACTTTCGATAACCCCTCGACTCTCAGCTAGACACTTAGCAATAATCTCTTTTTGATAATAACGAAGCTCTTCTGGCTGATTAACCCATTTGTATATGTGTGTCTTTTTTGGCACAATACGTAAATCATCTAATACAAATTCATATTCTTTTTTAGAAAGGTAGTTCTTAACTAGCTCTAGATGGCCTGTAGGAAACGCATCATCTCTAAACCAACAAACTATCTCTTTTTTCTTAATATCTTCTATTTCTTGGTAGGTTCTTTGTACCATAGCTTTAAAAAACCCAGCTTGTTTAGCACTTTTACAAAATTGAACTTTTCGCTGCATTGCCTTCATCTTGAAAACTAACCTAAGCTTCTCAGCTCCGAAATCTACTTTGTAGGTAAGTAATGCTTTAACAGAAGCTCTTTCTTTTTCAGAAAGATCAGAACACTTGACAAAAGAGTTACTTACAGATAGTTTTATCATTTATACGTAATTTATATCAATATGTGTTTAAAAAGTAAAGTATTTAGTTTACTTTTATGAACATCTTAGATAAACTCTTTGTATTACAGTGGAAATAGGGTAGGGCCTTATAAATGCACCACTTTAAAAACTAAATAAGGCGACATGGTCTAGATAATAGATTAACTCTTAGGGTAGTTATATCAAGTTGATGTTTCAACTATTTGACCCGATGGCAGTGCTAACGAAAATTTCTGTTAAAAAGAACCTTTTACTGCGTATTAGGCGAGAAGAGCAGGATAGTAGGAAATCACTAGGTAAGCCTCTAATTAGCAATCAGAAGATAGAGACTTCTTACCTTTTGTAAAGCATCTACCAGTATAATGTTATGAAGTATATACTATAATAAATGTAGAATGACTGTGGTGTGCTAATGGAGATTCAGTCTAAATAAGGGGAACCTTTAATTAGGTTTTATATAAAGAAATAAGGCTCTTCCGATGGCCTACTACATAAAGGGTATATTATAAGTAATCTGGTTTAAGAGTCCTTTTGAAGGATTTCTCTATAACTAGCTATTTGTTTATTACTCTTGTTTCTGAGTTTCTAGTAACTGAACTGTATGTTCTTTTTATTATAAACCCCGAAAGAAGAAATCTTCTGCTATTGAGTAGAGGGTAACAGAAAATCAAATTTTTAATTTTTATTTTAAAGTACTTTACTTTTTAAAACTCTTTTAGTATAGTTTAAGAAATTACAATAAGGAAAGGTTACAGAAATGAATAAGAAGATCATAACTTCAGAAGCTTTACAAGGTCCTTTAAAAGAAGGATTAGATAAGATAGCTAATATTGTTAAAAAGACATTAGGTCCAGGAGGACGAGTAATCTTTCTTCAAAGAGACGGACAAGCCTTAGACGGATCTCAATTATCGCCTATCTTAACTAAAGACGGAGTTTCTGTAGCAATGCAATGCGGAGACAAAAACCCAGAAGTAGACTTAGTAATACAAACCGTTAAAAATATGTGTAAGAGAACCAACAAAGACGTTGGCGATGGACCACAACCTCTTTATAGTAAAGTTTTAACTCCTAAAGGCTTTGTGAGTATGAAAGACCTAGAAGTAGGTTCCAAAATTTGTGGAACTAACGAAACTATACAAACAGTTCTTGGAGTCTTTCCAAAAGGACAAAAAGATATAGTAAAAGTTACTTTTTCTGATAAAAGAGTAGTTGAGTGTTGTCCAGAACATTTATGGACTACAAATAATGGAAAAACATTGACTACTAAAGAAATGTTAAAGAATTTCCTTAAAATTACCCCAAAGCAAGACAAAAACTTTAAATATTATGTTAAACCTACTGTAGTAAGTTTTAATCAAAATAACTCAGAAATGCCATTAGACCCATATTTAGTAGGAGCTTTACTAGGAGACGGAAGTCTTTCGGGAACAGGAAGCATAGAATTAAGCCTAGGTTTTAATAAAAAACACAGCATAGACAAAATAAAACTTCCTGAAGGCTTTGATTTTACTTCTACTTGGATAGAGTCTAAAAACTATTTTAGAATAAAGTTAAAAGGACAAGATAAAAAAGGAAACTCAATTTATAGAATACTTGAGTCTTTAGGTCTTTTAGGAGTTAAGAGCGAAACTAAATTTATCCCAAAATCATACTTGTACTCCTCAGTAGAGACTAGAAAAGCCCTACTTCAGGGACTTTTGGATACGGATGCACACTTTAATAAAAGAGGACTTTTTGAATTTAGCACAATTAGCAACGAATTAAAGGACGACTTTTTAATATTAACTAGAAGTTTAGGGTTAACTTGCCATTATTATTTAAAAGAAAAAAAAGAGTCAGAAAACTCATACTCATTAACTCCTATTCATAGAATTTCACAACTAAAAGGTTTTAAAAAAGGGTTAAAAATTATAAACATGGAAGTTACTGGAAAGCAAACTGAAATGCAATGCATAAAAGTAAGTAATTCTGACCACTTATACATAACAGATGATTTTGTACCTACACACAACACCACTTCTAGCATTATCCTAGGACAAGCTATTTATCACGAGACTATAGATAAATTAGACGAAAACTTCTCTTTAAACCCACAACTTCTAAAAGAAGCTTTAGACCTTAAGGTAACTAAGATTTTAGAGGACTTAACTAAGATAGCAAAACCAGTAGACAATTATGATGACATTAAAAACGTAGCTAAGATATCAGCTAACGGAGATGAACAAATCAGTGCTGCTATTGCAGACGCATTTCAAGCAGTTGGAGCTGAAGGTGTGGTCACGGTAGACGAAGGTTCGGGTAGTGGCGTAAAAGTTAACGTAGTTGACGGTTATCAATTTCAAAAAGGTGCTCAACTAAGAGACGCTTTCTTTAACTCTAAAAACATGACTCATTTTGAGGCAGAAGAGCCAGAAGAGGGAGTTAGAATTGTAATTTATGACGGAAAGCTAGTAACTCACACTCAGATACTACCTATTCTAATGAAGCTAGCAGAAGCTTCTGGAGCAGAGTCTGATAACAAAAAAATACCTCCTATTGTAATAATGGCAAATGAGTTTAGCGTAGACGTTATTCAGTGGCTTATAATTCAAAAACAACAAATTGGTTTTCAAGTTTGTTGTGTTGAGGGTCCTCATGTAACCCACGTAAGAACTGGATATTACGACGATTTAGCGGTTTACACTGGCGGAAGCAGGATGGGGAATGGCAATCGTTCTCTTGACAATATGAATTTAGATGACGTTGGACTTGTAAAAAGAGTTTTAATTGATAAATATAAAACTACGCTTTATGATGGATTTGGAGCAGAGGACGAAGTTTTAATACGAGTAGATCAGCTAAAAGAAATGAAAAATCAAGCTGAGAGTCCTTACGATGCTCAAGTTATCTCTGATAGAATAGCCATACTAACCCACGGCATAGCCAAGATTGAAGTTGGCGGTTTTTCTGACATAGAAATAAAAGAAAAATATGATAGAGTAGAAGATGCTCTAAACGCAGCTAGAGCTGCTATTGAAGAGGGAGTTGTTCAAGGAGGAGGAGTAGCTTTACTTAAAATAGCTACTCAACTTCAGAGAGAACTTGACTCAGAAGAAAATAAAGAAGAATATTCAAGATTTGCTTCTCAAATACTAATTAATGCTCTACAATATCCTCTAAGACAAATATTAGATAATATTGGAATGGAGTTAACTCAAGAAATGCTAGATAAACTACAAGAGACTGGAGTAGTATACGATGCTAGGCATAAAAAGTTTTGTAACTATATAGAGGCTGGTATTATTGACCCAGTTAAAGTTACAAAAGCAGCTCTACAAAACGCAATGAGCGTAGCAGGGCTTTTAATTACAGCTGGAGGAGCAGTAATTTATAACTTAGACAAATAATTAGGACGGAAGGCTTCTATTTTTCTACCCCCCCTAGGATTAATATGAAGTACCTTCCGTCCATCTTTTTACGATAAAAATTTTACAAGGAACTTATGGATAAAAAACAAATAGTAACATTTAAAACTAAAACTAGTCAGACATCTTCAAACGTCTACTATCAAGAAGACAAACATGAAAATGAAGTGTTTTTATCCCATCCCTTAGCTCCAGGTTTATTTAAAAAAGCTAACTTAATAGAATTAAACCTATTTCCTCCTGTTCAAAAAGATGACTTGGAGTTGACATTGTCTTATGCCTTTCAAAATACTTTGCTACTAGATTTTAATAATAAAGCGAAGGTAGAAAGTTTGTGTTTCTTTTATTTTGTAAAAAAATATCTATCTTCTGTGCAAAAACAGGAACTTAGCTGTGTGTTAGGATTTATAGCTTCTATAAAGTTAGATAACTCTATAGAAAACGCTAGTAAATTAATTTTAAATAACTTAACTCTCTTAGACGAGTTCAATTTAATGTGGTATAATAAATTAGAAATGCTTATTAACGGTAAGAAGCCAATCCTCTCATTTAAACAAAGAAATTCAATTTTTAATATGGCAGGATGGGTATTATCACAAATTCAACCTCAGAAAGTAGAGATAGGTTAAAAATGAATAAAAAAGTTTACACAGGTCCCAAAATCTTATATATTGACATTGAAACAGCTCCAATTTTAGCTTATATATGGGGATTATGGGATCAGAACGTTGGTTTAAACATGATAAAAGAAGACTGGCATATACTTTCATGGGCAGCTAAATGGAAACATGACCCACCTTCTAAGGTTATGTACGCAGACCAAAGAAATGCTAAAAACATAAACGATGATAAACATATGTTAAAAGGTATATGGCAGTTGTTACACGAGGCAGACATTGTTGTAGCTCAAAACGGAAAGTCCTTTGACAGAAAGAAATTAAACGCTAGGTTTATTTTAAATGGATTTCCTCCTCCATCTAGCTATAAAATGCTAGATACGCTATTAATGGCAAGAAAGCACTTTAAATTTACCTCTAATAAATTAGAATACACTTCAGATAAACTTAATAAGAAATATAAAAAACTAAAGCATAATAAGTTTCCAGGATTTAAACTTTGGGAAGAGTGCTTGAAGAAAAACGTAGCTGCTTTTAATGAAATGAAGAAATATAACATACATGACGTTCTTTCTTTAGAAGAGTACCATAATATATTAGAGCCATGGGATGGAAGTATTAATTTGTCCATTTACACAGATGATATAAGTAAGACGGTTTGCTCTTGTGGAAATAAGCATTTTGTTAAAAATGGCTTTAAATTTACTAGTGCTGGAAAGTTTCAGAGGCACAGATGTACTAAGTGTGGTAATGAATTTAGAGAATCAACAAATATTCTTAAAAAAGAACAAAGAAAAGCTTTACTTCGACCGACAACTAAGGTATAAATAGTATATAACAAATAAAAGGGAGTTAAAATATGAAAATAAGTTTTGAAGTAATAGTAGGTTCCAATAAATTCACGATAGAAGATACAATTGAGTCTACAGCTGATTTATTTAAGAAAGTAAGTTTCTTTTCACAATTACCTAAAGAAGGGCCAAATGGGGAAAAGGATTTAACTCTTAAATTTAGAACAACAAAAGAAGGCTATGAGTATTATTCTATTTACTCTCCTTCAGCTAACAAAGAGTTGTCTTTAGGACAGTCTTTAAAAGACGAAGGTGCTTTATTTATTAAGTTTTCAGAGGGATGGATTGATGTTCCTACAGGAGATGGGTCTTCAAAGAAGAAAACTAAATCCAAAGTTTCTAGTAAACAAGTTGATTTAGACGAAGAGGGCGACGATTTAGAAGAGACTCCAGTATACACTAAGTCTAAAGCTAAAGTATCTAAAAGAGTTGTAGAAGAGGACGAAGATGAAGACGAGGACGAAGCTCCAGTACAAGCTAAATCTAAAACTAAAGCTAAAGTGTCTAAAAGAGTTGTAGATGAAGACGAAGATGAAGATTTAGACTCAGAAGGTTTTAGCGCATTAGACGCTTTTTTAGGATAAAATATGAAAGAGAAAAAAGAAAATAAATATGAAAATCATAGAGTAGTAGCTTCCTTAGTTAAAAAGGAAGGCGAGTACGGTAAGTTCTTTGAGCTTCAGGCAGATAATGCTTATCCAGAGACTAAAGATGGAGAAGATAACCCATATCACAAAGGCGATCTTTTGTGGTATGATAAAGAAACTAATGTAGTTTATAAAGTTCTCAGTTTAAAAGTATTCGAGGCTAGTGAAAAACAAAAAAGTGTAGGCATTATTAAAAAAGCCTCCATTGATTTAGACAATAAATATCAAGTTAAAAAAGTTAAAAAAGGTTAAGAATAGGAGGGGAAACCAGCCTCGCTAATACGCTTAGTAAAATTGTGGTTTCGTTGGTAGGGTACTACCGCTTTTTAGGGAGATAAATTGATATTTTATAGACTTATAAAACCTTTATGGGCTAAGGAAAAGCTTCCTAATAAAAAGCCAAACCCAGAATTTAAAGAAATAATTCACGGACCTTCTACAATAGAAGGAATAAATTTTACTAAAGATTTTTTAGAAGAAAAGAATAAAGCTGGATATAACCTTTATTATTTCCCAAACAGACCTAGTACGGATGTTTACACTAAAGAAAAGTTTGCGTTGTCAGGAAAGGACATAGACGTATTTAGCTATATATTTTTAGACATGGACTTAAAAGAAAAAGTTTATGAAAGTAAGGAAGCCTTTTTAAAAGTATTAAAAGACTTTAATTTTACCCCTTCACTTACAGTAGATAGTGGCAATGGTATTCATGCATATTGGAAGATATCAGACTTAACCATAGAGGTTTATTTAAAGCTACAACTTTGTTTAATTAAAAAATTTGATACGGATAAAAGCGTTTTTAGCGCCTTACAGCTTATGAGAGTACCTGAAAGCTTAAACACTAAAAAATATAAAGACTATGCCAGAAGCTCTATCGTTAAAGACCTTTCTAATAAAAAAGTCTATACTTTAGCTGATATTCCAGAAGAGTTAGATAAGATACTAGGGCCTATAGAGTTAGCAAAAGTTCAAGAGCATCTTGACAAGCTATCTGGCAAGTATGAAGTAAGTCTAATAGACGTTGACGTTAATTTGTTACCAGAAAGATTTGTAAAGTTAATGGACAAAAGAGCAAAACTAAAAGAGATGTTTACTGACCCTAGATCGGTAGGAAAAGATAGATCGGCAGTTGACTTAATGCTTACTAGCGAACTATATAGATTAAAGTTTGACATCAACGATGCCTTAATTATTATTTCTAATACACAAAAAGCATTAGAAAAAGGCGCTTCTAGAATAGCTTACGCTAGCTTAACTGTAGCTAAGGTATACAAAAACCGAGCTACGCATAGAGTAACGTCAGTTAAAGATTATATGAGAAATAAAAAGTCAGATATTTTAGAACCAAAAGTTAACGGTCCTTTTTATATGGACTCTGACGTATTAGGTTCTCCATGGAGAAAAAAAGAAATACTAGGACTTATTGCAGGTTCAGGAGTCGGTAAAACGGCAGTAGCTTTAAATATCGTAAAAGACATTATTGAAAATAATCCGCATAACGACGAAGTATACATTTTCTTTTCTCTAGAAATGTCTAAAGATCAAGTCATAAAAAGATGGCTTGACTTAACAAATAATGATTTAGCTTTAGCAGAGAAGTTTTTTGTTATTGACCGAGTTAATGAAAAAAACCTACCTATAAACATTGGACTTCAAGAAATTTATGAGTATTCTCAAGAAGTTACGCAGGTTACAGGAAAGAAGATTGGAGCTATAATTTTAGATCACTTTCATATCATTTCTACTCATATTGACGCTAGAAAAAGCCCTAACTTCGGTATTGACTCAGAACAGAACACAGGAAGAGGCGACATAAGAAATTTGAGCTTAAATGGACTAGCTACTCAATTAAAAGCTTTAACCCAGACCCTTAACACTTTTTGCATACTATTATCACAAACCACTAAAGGTAAAGGTATTGGAGACACACCACTAGCAAAAGACGCAGCTTATGGAGTCAGTCAATTTGAATGGATTGTAGATAGAATTATAACTATTTGGCAGCCGTTAATGAGAGTGCAGAACAAATGCGCTACTAAATTCTTAGCTTTTCAATATGCAAAAATAAGAGAAAAAACTATAAAAGACGAAATAAGAGAGTTAGAGCCAAAAGTTCTAGTTTACTCTTTACAAGACGGAAGTATTAGAGTACCATGTGTTAATGAGTACCAAAACTTTGAAGCTTTGCTACCAGAAGCAGAAGAGGCTAGAAGAGCTCTTTTAAAGAACGAAGGTATAGAGTACTCAATTCAAATTGATTTGGACTCTGTTAAAAGGGCCCTTTTAAACTAAAAGGAATAAGTTGAACAAATACAACACATTAAATACTAAATCAAAGATAAAGCTAGCTTTAGCGGAGATACAAGGGTCCTCTTCTAAGTTTTTAGCTGTAGATACTGAGACTACTGGACTTCATTTTAAAAAAAACGTAGTCGTAGGAATATCTTTTGCCGTAAATCGTTTTGAAGGACACTACCTTCCAATTTTAGAGTGGGAAGCAGATAAAAGTAAGACTAAAACCTCTAAAAAACAACAAGTTTATCCAGACGGAAGACTTAAGTGTGTATGGACAGGAGAATACTTTTCTGAAGACGTAACTCCAAAAGAACACAATGTTACAAAAAGATTGCCATTTTTAGCTCCTCTTTTAGAGGCATTTATAGATAAAAAAAAGCTACTACTTCATAACGCTTCTTTTGACAGAAATATGCTATTAGAAAACCTTAACGTAGACATAAAAGAAAATATCTTTTGTGATACTGCTTTATTGCATCACTGTTTAGACGAAAACAGTTCTCATGAACTGAAAAAAATTATAGAAGATCATAGACAACTATTAAAAATTAACCCTTACGCTATTGCAGCACAAGAAAAAGCGGAACTAAAAGCTTCTATATTAAAGAACGGAGGCAAAAGCTTTCAAGTGTGGCGAGCTGACTTTATACCACAAAGTAAGTATGCTTGTTCTGACGCTTTCTTTACCTATGGAATTTTTGAAGGCATGATAAAAGACTTCTCAAAGAAATTTGGACAAAAAGGCTTAGATTGGTTTTTTAATAAAGAAGTTATGCCAGTTTGTAAAGAAGTTGTGTTAGACATGAAGTATAGAGGAGTTTATATTGACTTGCCTCACTTTGAGAAAATACATAAAGAAGCGACTCAAAAGTTATACGATATAGAAGATAGTTTCTTGAAAACATTAAATAAATATCAATACTTACAAGACTTTAAGTCTAAATCTGTAGCAGCTAAACCAGCTACAGACATACAAGTAGCTAAAGCCATAATAGACGAGGAAAACTTACCCCATCCAACTTTAAATGGCAAAGTGTCTTATTCTAAGAAAGCGTTGAAGGAGGCTTACCAAGCTAATCCGCATTGGATTTATGGCTTTCTGTTAGGGGAAGACGAAATAAAGTATTCTGACAAAAGAGTTCAAGAAATAAAAACTAATATTTTACAAACTAAATTAAACTTAAAAACCAAAGCGTTAGCACCGATGAAACGCTACGCTTTTAATCTTGCTTCATCTAAAAACCTAGAGTGGCTTTTTTGTGATAGATTAGGCATTGATAGACTAACCTTACCTCAAACCGATAAATCGACCCCAACAAATCCTAGAGTGAAGCTAGACGCTGCTACTTTAAAAGAGTTTATGCTTCCTAAATTTCCTTGGGTTAAAACTTTACTATCTTATAAAAAACTATGTAAAATTGAGTCAACCTACATTAGAGCTGCTTTAAATCATCAAATTGAAGGATGGCTTTATATGGACATGAAACAAAATGGAACAACTTCTGGAAGATTCTCTTGCTCTGGAGGATATAACCTTCAAACTCTACCTAGAGTAGATGACGAAATGGAAATCTTAGGTCAATGTCAAAAATGTGACTCTAAGAACGTAAAAATTACAGAACACATATCTGTAATGGTAGATGTAAAGTGCCTAGATTGTGGGCACGAGGTTATAGAAGTTACAAGACCTTCTGTAATTAAAGCAGGATTTATAGCGCCTCCAGGTTATAAAATAATAAACGCTGACTTTGCATCCCTAGAACCAAAGTGTTTTGCGGAAATGAGTGGCGAGCAAGCTTTAAAAGATGTGTATTTAAAAAAGCTAGATTTGTACTCACAAGTATATTGTGAGATTTTTGATATTGAAAAGAAGTATTCCTCAGACCCTAAAGACTCAAACTACTTAAAAAAGGTAGCTAATGAGAAAAGAAAGTGGGTTAAACCATTAGTTTTAGGTATTGTGTATGGAATGGAAGCTCCACAGATAGCAATGATTACTAACGCTTACAAAACAATAAAAACAAAAGACGGAGAAAAGAAAGTATTAGACGTATCAGCTGGGGAAGAGATAATTGAGAAGTATTTAGGAAAGCTACACTCTTTAAGAAAGTATATGTCAGACCAAGAGCTAAAAGCCTTATCTTTAGGATATGTTGAGACTGTGATAGGTAGACGAAGACATTTACCAGAAGCCTATGTTATTAATAAGATTTTTGACAAGCACGGATATGATATTCAAGACTTAAGAAGTTCCTTTAGATACAAACTAGAAGAGCCAAACCCCTATTTTGTAAATAAAAAAACTGGCTCTAGAGTTTCCTTTTCTGAAGAGGCTCTAAATGAGATATGCGAAGAGCTTAACATAAAAGACATCAAGAAAAAGAAGTATTGGGCTTTTATCAAGTTTATCTTAAAAGAAGCCTTAAATAACGCCAAAAATAATCCTATTCAAGGACTAGCAGCGCACATAACTAACGTAGGAATGTTAATGACTAATAGAGGCTTTAAATACAAAAAAATGAAAGACTCTTGGGTTTCTTTACAAATTCACGATGAAATTATGAGTTATTCTTTAATCGAAGAGGCTACAGTAGCTTCTAAAATACAACAATTCGGAATGGAAAACAATTATTATACTAAAATAATAACAATACCAATGGAAGCTTCTCCAGTTATATGTGATAATCTAGTAGATGCGAAATAAAGGAATATAGAAATGAAAAAAGGGTTAATAGCAATTTGTGGTAGTAAAAGAGCTGGAAAAAGCACCGCAGCTAAAATATTTAAAACTATGCTAGAAGAACAGCTAGTTGAGCTATCTTTAGCAAGTCATATAAAGAATACTTCAGCTAAAGTGTTCCAGATGGATATGAAATACTTTGAAGATCAAAAATATAAAGAAAAAGAGCTTGAGGACTACCTAGAGCTTACTCCTGTACGAGTAAGAGAGATTCTAGAGGCTTTCAGCTTTAAGATAGACGACTTATCTCAAGTAGATCAAGTTAGATGTCATTATGGTAAAGTCTTTGAGACTCCTAGAAAGCTACTTCAGTATGTAGGAACTGAGATGATAAACAACATAGAAAAAACTAGACACTGCCAAATCATGTCAGAGAAGCTAGATTTGACCAAAATCAACGTGTGTTCAGATTTGAGATTTTTACATGAAATTAACTTTTTTAAAGGTCAAGATTTTGAATTTAAAACTTTATGTATTTCAAGCCATGAAGCGGAGACGATA
>LV_Brine_h2_0102DRAFT_1000343_pt1 | contig 17189 bp, 17 predicted proteins | sample LakVidmifraction_3_FD_10600 | JGI IMG/M metagenome (IMG submission 10600)
GGCGGGTCTGCAGCTTCACTTGCGCTGCAAACCTGCTTGGCCGACAAGACCCGCCAGCGTGCGGACGAACTGAAGAATCTGGCAGGCTGCCAGGAAGGCGATCTCAACTGCGTGCGCTAGTCAGAACATTATCTTTCATGCTGTAATGCTCGCGTCTGAAGAATCAGACGCGATCAGACCCACGAATCCACCTTGCCCCAGGGAGTCTCTCATGAAAAAAATGCTCTTCGCCATGACCTCGTTCGCACTGGCCGCCCCGCTGCTGCTGGGTTCCCCCGCCATGGCGCAGAATGCGCAGCAGGACAAGATGAAGCAATGCAACGCCGACGCCGCCGGCAAGAAAGGCGATGAACGCAAGGCCTTCATGTCCTCCTGCCTGAAGAAGGAACAGCCCAAGCCGGCCACCCAGCAGGACAAGATGAAGCAATGTAACGCCGATGCCGCCGGCAAGAAGGGTGACGAGCGCAAAGCCTTCATGTCCTCCTGCCTGAAGAAGGACAAGTAATTTTCCTTCACGTCCCCGCCAACCCGGCCGGGACGCCCAACAAAAAACCCGCAAGCTGCCTTGCGGGTTTTTTGTTGTCTGCGCGCGGGCCAGAGCCTGTTCAGTGCTGCGTGCGCTTGAAGAAGAACAGCCCGGCGCCCACCAGCATCAGCACGCCACCGAAGAAACGGTTCTGCGCCTTGATCGCCTTCTGGCTGCGAAAGAAGCGTTGCAGGCGGCTGGCCGCAAAGGCGTAGCCGTGCATCACCACCAGGTCCACCGCCACCATGGTCACGGCCAGCACCAGCAGCTGCAGCCACAGCGGACGTTCGTGATCGATGAATTGCGGCAGCACCGCCACCATGAAGACGATGCCCTTGGGGTTGGTGGCATTGGTGAGGAAGCCCGTCATGCAACGCTGCCACCAGTGCTGGCCGCGCTGGGCGCGTGCCACGGCGTTGGCGTTGTCGAGGGCTTCGCCTTCCTGCTCCGAGGGCACGCGGGCGCGCCACTGCGAGAAGCCCAGGTAGATCAGGTACAGGGCACCGGCGATCTTGACCACGTTGAAGGCGGTTTCGGAGGCCACCAGCAGCGAACCCACACCGGCTCCGGCGATGATGAGGACCACCACCAGCGCGATTTCCAGGCCCAGGATGGTAGCCGTGGTACGGCGCAGGCCGTAATTGAGGCCGTGGCTCATGGAGAGCACCGCGCCCGATCCGGGCGAGATGGCGATGACACAGGCGGCGAGGAAAAATGCAAACCAGGTTTGATAGGCCATGAGAAAACTCGATGAGGCAACAGGAAAGAAGAAACGGCAAGACCACCGGCAAGGCACGCAGTGCAGCGGAGAAGCCGGGAAACAGCGCTGAAACAAGGCTGCACCAACGTGTTGACCATTATAAGCAAAGCAGCAACGAATGCTTACAAATACACGATGAATTGAAACACTTTCACGTCGTCTTTCACGTCGGCGGCTCGTTATAGGAAGCAAGGCGACACGACATGATGAAGCGATTACGCAAAATCAAGCGCCGAGCGTAACAACCACTTTCTAAAGGAAATTGCCATGAAAACCAAATCCGTCATCGTCGCTTCCCTGCTGACCGCACTGGCCCTGCCGGTGTTCGCACAGACCGGCAGCGCTGCGCCGGCCGCGCCAGCAGCAGCCACGGCCAAGGCGGAAGCCGGCAAGACCGACACCGCGCCCAAGGCCAAGACCACGCATCACGCCAAGCACAAGAAGTCCGAAAAGTCGGAAAAGGCGGAAAAGGCAGAGAAGAAGGCTGACGCCAAGAGCGAAGCCAAGGCCGACACCAAGGCCGCTACCGATACAGCGACCAAGACCAAGTAAGACCGTACCGGGCCAGTCCCGGTACAGATAGCAGATACAAAGCAGTAACGTAGCAGACACGCAGCACACACCGTACGCACCGTACTACTGACGCAAACAGACACTTGTCTCTGAAAGGACATCACCATGAATACCAAGACCATCATCGTTGCTTCCCTGCTGTCGGCCCTGACCCTGCCGGTGTTCGCCCAGACCGGCGCAGCCGCCGCTCCTGCCGCCCCGGCTGCCACCACCGCCGCCCCGGCCAAGGCGGAAGCCGCCAAGACCGAGACCGCACCGAAGGCCAAGGCCACGCATCACGCCAAGCACAAGAAGTCCGAGAAGTCCGAGAAGTCGGAGAAGTCGGAGAAGAAGGCCGATACCAAAACTGAAGCCAAGGCTGAAAAGAAGGATGCCGGCACTGCGGACACCAAGACGGCCGCCACCGACACCGCAGCCAAGACCAAGTAATCCAGGCAAGACCGTACCGGGCCAGTCCCGGTACAGATAGCAAACACATAGCAGACACATTGCACACACCGTGCACACGTTTTACTGACACTGACCAGACACTAGTCGTTGAAAGGACATCACCATGAAGACCAAGACCATCATCGTTGCTTCCCTGCTGTCGGCCCTGACCCTGCCGGTGTTCGCCCAGACCGGCGCCGCCGCCACCACCGCCGCCCCGGCCAAGGCTGAAGCCGCCAAGACCGAGACCGCGCCGAAGGCCAAGGCGGAACATCACGCCAAGCACAAGAAGTCGGAAAAGAAAGCGGAAGGCAAGACCGAGAAGAAGGCCGCTGCCGGCACTGAAGCCAAGCCGGCCGCTGACGCCGCCGCCAAGTAAGGCGTCCGCAAGAAGCAGCACCCCGGGCATCGGATCCGTCTGAGGCCCGGACATGTCAGGGATGACAGGGATATCGCCCCCGCACCGTCAGGTCCGGGGGCGATATTTTTTATATCATTTAAATGGTTTGCTTCGCTTCGGCTGTCCACTCACGCCGACACGCCCGATGCAGATCAATCCTGCTGCCACCGCAGGGCAATGCGTTCTCCCGCCTGCGCAAAATGCGCACAGTCCATGCCCACGCCCGCCGCGAACAGCAGATCCTCACCCGCCCACACCAGCGGCAGATAAGGCCGCTCCCACGCAGGGACATCAGCGCTCTGGTACTGCTGCTTGAGGCTGCGCGCCGGACGATTCTGCGCCAGCTTGATGCGTTCTCCCCCGCTGCGTCCACACACCAGCAGCGATTGCGCACGCAGCCAAGCGGCATCGAAACCAGGCCGCGCATCGCCAGCGGGAATGGGCTCGAACTGCAGGGTGCCGTGGAAGACCGGCACGTGGATCTGCGCCTGCCCGTTCCAGCGCAGCGACAGTGACACGCCCTCATCGGGCAGGCTGCGGCGCGGCGCCAGGAAGACGCGCTCGCGGTAGCGATGGACTTCGCCGTCAGGATGGGAGACGCACAGCTGCGCTTCCACATCGGCCTCCAGCAGTTGGGTGCGCATCTCCTGCATCCACGCCGATGACGGCATGCGCATGCCGCGCAGTCCGAACCAGTGACGCATCAGATTCAGGAAGCGCTGTTCGCTCAGGGCACGCAGCGCGGGCATGCGCAGATGATCGTCTTCACGGCATTGCTCCAGATCCTGTTCGGCCACTTCGCGCAGCAGTTCCTGCGCGCCCTGTGCGTGTCCGGCCGCGCGCGCCAGGCGCTGCTGGTAGCCGGGGAAGACCTGGCCCAATGCCGGCATCACCTGATGACGCAAGGCATTGCGGGTGTAGCGCGGATCGCTGTTGGATTCGTCCTCGATCCAGGCGAGCGACCAGGCGCGTGCGCCCTCTTCCAGCTGCGCACGCGGGATGGCCAGGAAAGGCCGTGCGATCAACGTGTCCGCATCGCCCAGCAAACCGGGCGCGGCATTGCATTGATCCATGCCGGACAGGCCCGCCAGCCCGCTGCCGCGCAGCAGCTGCAGCAGCACCGTTTCGGCCTGGTCATCGAGATGATGGGCCGTCAGCAGCAGGCGCGCACCATGGGCGCGGCACAGCCGCCCCAGTGCGGCATACCGCGCCAGCCGTGCCGCTTCTTCCACACCGCTGTCGGCCACCCGTTCCAGTTGCACGCGCTCGTGCGCGCAGGTGATGCCGCGCTGCGCACATGCCTGCTCGGCATGCGCCAGCCAGGCATCCGCATTGGGCGAGAGCCCATGATGCACATGCAGCGCCACCACGCGAGCACCGCTTTCACGCTGCCACTGCGCAGCCGCTTCCAGCAGCACCGTGGAATCGAGTCCACCGCTGAAGGCCACGGCCAGCGTGTCCTCGGCGGTATCGAAACCGGTCGCGGCCAGCGTTGCATGCAATGCCTGCAACAGCTTGCCGGTGATCTTGCGGGAGGAAGGAGAAGAAGATGAATGATCGGACATGAGAAACCGGCACCTGAAAAGACAAACGCCAGCGAAGCAATCGCTGGCGTCCGGGAAGAAGAAAATGCGAACCGAAAGTTATTCGGCCGAATTCAGTTCCTTGAACTTGCCATAAGCCATCAACTTTTCGTGACGCGCAGCCAGCAGGTCCTTGGTCTTCATGCCCTGGAACTGGCGCAGCGAATCCGACAGTGCGCGCTTGAGCAAACCGGCCATCTGCTTGGGATCGCGATGGGCGCCGCCCAGCGGTTCGTTGACGATCTTGTCGATCAGGCCGATGGCCTTGAGGCGATGAGCGGTCAGGCCCAGCGCTTCAGCCGCATCCGCGGCGCGGTCGGCGGTCTTCCACAGGATGGAAGCGCAGCCTTCCGGCGAGATCACCGAGTAGGTCGCATATTGCAGCATCAGCACCGAATCACCCACGGCGATCGCCAGCGCGCCGCCAGAACCGCCTTCACCAATGATTGTGGCGATCAGCGGCACCTTCAGTTCGGCCATCACGTACAGGTTGTGGCCGATGGCTTCGGACTGGCCGCGCTCTTCGGCATCGATGCCGGGGAATGCGCCCGGGGTATCGACAAAGGTAAAAATCGGTAAACCAAACTTCTCGGCCACCTTCATCAGGCGCATCGCCTTGCGATAGCCTTCCGGCTTGGGCATGCCGAAGTTGCGCATGGCGCGTTCCTTGGTGTCGCGCCCCTTCTGGTGGCCGATCACCATGCACGCCTGGCCGTTGAAACGGGCCAGGCCGCCGACGATGGACTGGTCGTCCGCAAAGGTGCGGTCGCCGTGCAGTTCGTGGAAATCAGTGAAGATCTCGCGCACGTAGTCCATGGTGTAGGGACGCTGCGGATGGCGCGCAATCTGCGAGACCTGCCAGGGCGTGAGCTTGGCGTAGATGTCCTTGGTCAGCTGCTGGCTCTTCTTGACCAGGCGCTCGATCTCTTCGGAGATGTCGACGGCCGAGTCATCCTGTACAAAACGCAACTCTTCAATCTTGGCATCCAGCTCGGCGATGGCCTGCTCGAAGCCCAGAAAAGTCGTTGTCGATTTACTCATTGTGTTCCTTTTTCAACAAGTCCGATGATGTGGCGAGAATCGGTGACAATGCCGGCCCGGTGCGGGTTGCGGCGCGATGATCCCCGGTTGCATCGGTTTGCCTTCAAATCTTGGGAGGTGCGGAGTATACACCAGCACGGCCCCGGCGCAGCAGCGCCGGACGCACCCTCTTCCTCTTGGATCAATAATCGGACGGCAGCGGATCCAGGCTGCGCCACAGGTACCAGGTCGCCACGGTGCGCCACGGTTCCCAGTTCGCGGCGACTTCCCGCGCATCGCTGCGCGAGACGGGCTCGCCCGAGAAATAGCTGATGCTGATGCCCTTGAGCAATCCCAGGTCATCCAGCGGCAGCACGTTCGGGCGCAGCAGATTAAATATCAAAAACATCTCGGCTGTCCAGCGGCCAATCCCGCGGATCTGGATCATCTCGGCAATGACGGCTTCGTCTTCCATCTCCGCCCATTTGTCGGGATGTACCGTCTTGGCCTTGAAGTGGGCCGCCAGATCTAGGATGTATTCGGCCTTGCGCTTGGACAGGCCGCACGCCGCCAGCCCTTCCGGACCGGTGCGCATCACCTGGCCCGGCGTGCAACGCGGACAGGCTTCCAGGAAGCGCTGCCAGACCGCATTGGCGGCCTTGGTCGAGATTTGCTGGCCGATCACCGAACGCGCCAGCGTGGTGAAGGCGTCGCCGCGCACCGTCAGTTGCAGATCCCCGAACTGCGGGATGATCTTGCGCATGATGCGGTCACGCTTCATCAGCTCGGCCTTGGCCTCTTCCCAGTAGGCCGGCACGATCAGGCTGGGATCGGCCTCGCTGGCTTTTCGGTTGGTATTCAAATCAAGCTCTCCGCCACTCGGTCAGGCCGCCCGGTTTGTCTTCCAGAATGATGCCGGCTGCAGTCAGCTCGGCACGCAGGCGGTCGGCTTCAGCGAAGTTCTTGCCCGCCTTGGCTGCCTTGCGCGCTTCGATCAAGGCTTCGATCTCGGCTTCGCCCAGACCGTCTGCTGCTGCCACGCCGCCCTTGAGGTACTCGGCCGGCTCGCGCTGCAGCAGGCCGAGGATACCGGCCAGCGCCTTCAACTGGCGCGCCTGCGCCGGCGAACGGTCACGGTTGACCTCATTGGCCAGTTCGAACAGCACCGAGATGGCGACCGGCGTGTTGAAGTCATCGTTCAGGGCCTCTGTGAACCTTTGTGCATGCGCTTCATCGGCCACCAGAGCGCCGGCTTCCGGCGGCACATCCTTCAAGGCCGTGTACAGGCGGGTGAGCGCCTGGCGGGCATCGTCCAGATGCGCGTCCGAGTAGTTCAGCGGGCTGCGGTAGTGGGCGCGCAAGATGAAGAAACGCAACACTTCCGGGTCGTACTTCTTGAGCACGTCGCGAATCGTAAAGAAGTTGCCCAGGGACTTGGACATCTTCTCGTTGTCGATGCGCACGAAGCCGTTGTGCATCCAGTAATTCACGAAGGTGTGCTGGTGCGCGCCTTCGGACTGGGCGATTTCATTTTCATGGTGCGGGAACTGAAGATCCTGGCCACCGCCGTGGATGTCGAAATGGTCGCCCAGCAGGTCGCTGGACATGGCCGAGCACTCGATGTGCCAGCCCGGACGGCCGCAGCCCCAGGGCGAGTCCCACTTGGCTTCGTCCGGCTCGCTGGGCTTGGCCGCCTTCCAGAGCACGAAGTCCAGCGGATCGCGCTTGCCGGTGTTCACATCCACCCGCTCGCCGGCGCGCAGGTCGTCCAGCGACTTGCCGGAGAGCTTGCCGTAGCCGGGGAAATCGCGCACGGAGTAATTGACGTCGCCATCGCTGGCCTTGTAGGCCAGGCCGTGCTTTTCCAGCTTGCCGATCAGGTCCAGCATCTTCGGCACGTACTTGGTCGCACGCGGTTCATGATCGGGACGCTGCACGCCCAGGGCGGCGGCATCCTCGTTCATGGCATCGATGAAGCGATTGGTCAGCTGGGCGATGGTCTCGCCGTTCTCGGCGGCACGATGGATGATCTTGTCGTCGATGTCGGTGATGTTGCGCACATAGGTCACGGCATAGCCGGAGGCGCGCAGCCAGCGCTGCACCATGTCGAACACTACCAGCACGCGCGCATGGCCAATATGGCAATAGTCATACACGGTCATGCCGCACACGTACAAGCGCACCTTGCCGGGTTCGATCGGGGTAAAGGTCTGCTTATCACGCGCCAGCGTGTTGTAAATCTTGAGCTCGCTCATGGGATGGGAATTCTGGGGTTGGCGTTGCCGCTGTGGGCGACGGGTTCATGCACTACCTGGGGCCGGCACCGTGAACAAGCGTGGCGCTGGCAGGCCCCTGCCGGGTTTCATTGTTCTAGCAGCAGTTGCAACATGAACGGGTCACGGTAGCCAAACCTCTTTTTGTCTTACTTGTTTGATATAAAATGCCAGCTTTCTTCGAATTTCTTCGAGTATAGCATCGATAAAACCATGGCCCCAGAATCACAAGAACAGACATCCATTCATGGTTTGCGCGGTTTGATCAGCAAGACTGCCCACAAGACGGCAGTGTTGTCCAGCCTGGTGGCTGCCCTGTTCGGGGTGCCCGCCACGCTTGCGCATGCCAGCGAAATGTCTGACATCAACAAGCTGATGCGGGCCGGACAGTATGCCGATGCACTGACCAAGACCGATGCCGTGCTGGCGAAACACCCGCGCGATGCGCAACTGCGTTTCACGAAGGGGCTGATCTTAGCAGAACAAAACCGTTCTGCCGAGGCCATCGCTGTGTTCAGCAAGCTGACCGAAGACTTCCCCGACCTGCCCGAGCCGTACAACAACCTGGCCGTGCTGTATGCAGCCGACGGCCAGTACGACAAGGCGCGCGCGGCGCTGGACATGGCCATGCGCACCAATCCGACCTATGCCACGGCACTGGAAAACCTGGGCGACGTCTATGCCAAGCTGGCCAGCCAGGCCTATGACAAGGCGCTGCAGATCGATCCGGGTGCCAACGTGCCGCAGCCCAAGCTGACCTTGCTGCGCTCGCTCAACGGCAACACCACCGGTGGCACGGTGCCGCGCCTGGCGTCGGCCGCAGCGGCCCAGCGCGACGCCAAGGCCAAGGCCGAAGCGGCAGCGGCCGAACAGCAGGAACGCAATCGCGCCCTGGCGGCCGAGAAACTGGCGCAGCAGGCAGCCGCCGACAAGGCCGAAGCGGAAAAGACAGCCATCTCCAAGGCCACCAGCGAGAAGGAAAAGGCTGCAGCCGACAAGGCGGCCGCCGAGAAAGCCGCTGCCGACAAGGCCGCCGCAGACAAGGCCACCGCCGAGAAGGCCGCAGCAGACCGGGCCGCCGCCGACCGTGCCAAGGTCGAGAAGGCACGCGCCGAGCAACTGGCCGCCGAACAGGCGCGCGCCCAGAAGGCCGCCGCCGACAAGGCTGCCGCCGAGCAGAAGCAGAAGGAACTGCAGGCGCAGAAGGACAAGGAGCAAGCCGACAAGCTGGCCCGCGAACAAGCCGCCCGCGCCGAGAAGGACAAGGCCGCCCAGGCTGCCGCCGAGAAGGCGCAAGCCGACAAGCTGGCCGCGGCCGAGAAGGCCAAGGCGGAGAAACTGGCCGCCGCAGAAAAGGCCAAGGCCGAGAAACTGGCCGCTGCCGAGAAGGCCAAGGCCGACAAGGCCCGTGCCGACAAGGAAAAGGCCAAGGCCGAGGCCAGCGCCGAACAGGACAAGGCGGTCGTGCTGGCAGCATTGAATGGCTGGGCCAAGGCCTGGAGCGACAAGGACGTGCGCAGCTACCTGGGCCATTACGCCAGCGACTTCGAGACGCCCCGTGGCGCCTCCCGCAAGGAATGGGCCGAAGAGCGCCGCGCCCGCATCGAGGACAAGGGTCGCATCAGTGTCAAGGTCAGCAATGCCACGGTGAGCATCAATGGCAACATCGCGACCGTGCGCTATCGCCAGATATATAATTCGGATCGGCTGACGGTGGACAGCCGCAAGACCCTGATCTTCGTCAAACAGGGCAATCGATGGCTGATCAAACAGGAACGATCGGGAGGGTAATTGGTGGCTAGCGCTTTGCAAGGGCGTCCCGCGCGCATGCTGGGACGCCTGCTGATGTTGTGCCTGGCGGGTCTGCCTGCGATGGGCAGCGAGGCATCCTCTTCTTCCATTCCGCCGCAAGGCAATACGGCCGGTGCACCCGCTGCCAAGCCGGATCCGGAAGCCCTGCTCATTGATATCTACAAGGACCTCGGTGCCAACCGCCTGCGCGAAGCCCAGGCCAAGGCTGACGCCCTGGTGGCGGCCTATCCGACCTTCCGCCTCGGCCATCTGGTGCGCGGCGACCTGCTGCTGATGCATGCCCGGCCGGTGCGCAACTTCGGCGCGATGGCCGATGGTCCCGGCGACAAGCTCAAGGAACTGCGCGATGAAGCCATGGTGCGCATCCGTTCCCTGCAGGAAAAACCGGACCCCAAGCTGATCCCCAAGGCCGTGCTGCAAGTCGGCGAGGACCAGAAGAACGTGCTGGTGGTCGATACCACGCGCTCGCGCCTGTACGTCTACGAGAACCAGGGCGGCGAGCTGAAATACATGACCGACTACTACGTCTCGCAAGGCCGCTTCGGTGCCAACAAGACCAAGTCGGGCGACCAGCGCACGCCCATCGGCGTGTATTACGTCAACAACCGCATCCCCGGCCCCAAGCTGCCCGATTTCTATGGCACCGGCGCGCTGCCGCTGTCCTATCCCAATGAGTGGGACAAGCGCAATGGCCGCAGTGGCTACGGTATCTGGCTGCACGGCACGCCCTCTGACAACTTCAGCCGCCCACCCCTGTCCTCGGACGGCTGCGTGGTGCTGGCCAATCCGGACCTGCAGAGCCTGTATTCCACCGCCGAAGTCGGCAAGACCGTGGTGGTGATCAGCCAGCACGTGCAGTTCGTCGACAAGAGCGAATGGGCCAAACAGCGCGACGCAGCCTCGGCCATGCTGGAGCAATGGGGCCAGTCGCTGGAGAATGCGGATGCCGACAAGGTGCTGTCGTATTACTCGCCGGAATTCCGCTCGGCCCAGGGCGAGAACCTGGCCACCTGGTTCGGCCGCCAGCAGAAGAGCCTGAACGGCGCGCGCTATACCAGTGTCAAACTGCGCGATGTCAGCCTGTTCCGCTATCCCGGCACACCGGAAGACATGATCGTCAGCACTTTCACTCAGGAAAGTGCGGTCGGCAAGAGCAAGAACGCGATCCGCAAGCGCCAGTACTGGGTGCGTGAAGGATCGCAATGGAAAATCATTTACGAAGGCAACGCATGATCCTCTCCCGTCGTCATCTGCTGCGCATGGCTGCAGCATTCTCTCTGTCGGCCACGCTGGCCGCCCCTGCCCTGGCGGCCGACGCCCCGCGCGTACTGCTCAAGACCAGCATGGGCAACATCACCTTGGAACTGAATCCCGAAAAGGCTCCGGTCTCGGTCGACAATTTCCTGAAATACGTCAAGAAGGGCCAGTACAACGGCACCGTCTTCCACCGCGTCATCAACGGCTTCATGATCCAGGGCGGCGGCTACGACCAGAACATGCGCGAGAAGGCCACCGAGGCGCCCATCAAGAACGAGGCCAATAACGGTTTGAAGAACGAGGTTTATACTGTGGCGATGGCGCGCACGTCGGCACCGCATTCGGCAACGGCCCAGTTCTTCATCAACGTGGCGGACAACCGCTTCCTGAACTACCCCGGCCAGGACGGCTGGGGCTATGCCGTCTTCGGCAAGGTCATCGCCGGTGCTGACGTGGTCGACAAGATCAAGCAAGTGCGCACCGGTGCCGGCGACGTGCCGGCCACGCCGGTGGTGATCGAATCGGCCACCCTGGTCAAGTAAGTCCGGCCTGCCGTCACGCACCCAAGGCGGGCCCAAGTCGCCCGCCGGTTTTTTTTCATTCCCCCACAAGCAAAGGATTCATCATGGCAGTTCTGCTCACCACCAACCACGGCACCATCAAGATCGAACTGGATGCCGAGAAGGCCCCCAAGACCGTTGAGAACTTCCTGGCCTACGTCAACGCCGGCCATTACAACGGCACCATCTTCCACCGCGTCATCGACGGTTTCATGATCCAGGGCGGCGGCTTCGAACCCGGCATGAAGCAGAAGGAAACCCGCGAGCCGATCGAGAACGAAGCCAAGAACGGCCTCAAAAATGAGCCCTACACCTTGGCCATGGCCCGTACTGCCGCGCCGCACTCGGCCTCGGCGCAGTTCTTCATCAACGTCAAGAACAACAGCTTCCTGGACTACCCGGGCCAGGACGGCTGGGGCTACTGCGTCTTTGGCAAGGTCGTCGAAGGCACTGAAGTGGTCGACAAGATCAAGGGCGTCAAGACCACCCGCGCCGGCATGTTCGCCGACGTGCCTGCGGAAGATGTGGTGATCGAGAAGGCAGAAGTGGTCTGAGCCTGATCCGGACCACTCACTTCACCGACCATGACTGATTTCCAGTTCATGCAGAAAGCGCAACCGACGGTTGCGCTTTTTGTTTCCGACCTCCATTTGCAAGCCGCCCTGCCCCGTACCACCGAGGCTTTTCTGTCCTTCCTGCAGCGCCATGCAGTACAGACGCAGCAACTGTACTTGCTGGGTGACGTGTTCGAGTACTGGGCCGGTGACGACGACCGTACTGCTCCCTACAACCAACTGATTGCTGACGCACTGCGAACTGTACAGGCACAAGGTGTGCAACTGTACTGGATGGCTGGCAACCGCGATTTCCTGGTCGGACAGGCATTTGCCGATGCCGCCGGGCTGACCCTGCTGGAGGACCCGCACGTCATCACCGCCGCCGGCCGCACGGTGGCGCTGGCCCATGGTGATGCGCAATGCACCGATGACCAGGCCTACATGGCGTTCCGCGCCCAGGTGCGGCAACCGGCTTACCAGCAGCAATTCCTGGCCATGCCGCTGGCGCAGCGCAAGGCCATCATCGAAGGCATCCGCAAGAACAGCCAGGACGCCAACCAGAGCAAGGACATGTCGATCATGGACGTCAATGCCGGAGCGATCGATGCGCTCTTTGCGCAGACCGGCACCGATGTCCTGATCCACGGCCATACGCACCGCCCTGCCCTGCATCGCCTGGACGGCGGCAAGCTGCGCTATGTACTGCCAGATTGGGAATACGACGTGGAGACGCCGCGTGGTGGCTGGATCAGCCTGACGGCCGACGGTGCGCTGCACCGGCATGATGTGAACGGCGACGAGATCGCCTGATCCCGCCGTACATGCTTCATCGCTGCGGCAGATGCCGTGGCGAGCTACGCAGCCGGTCTGAACCCGGCTGCGCCCCTGCTCCTCAATCGACCAGCCGATTCAGTTGCGCGGCGTCGAATTGTCCGGCCTCTTCAAGGCGTCGACAGCCTATCCCCGCCCCCTGCAAGGCGGCCAGCACGGCTTCCAGTTGCTGCTCCTGCGCGGCCACCTGGTTGATGAGTCCGTGCAGCGCCTTGGACAGCGGATCATCGCCATTGGGCATCACGCCATAGGCCGCAAACAGGCGCGCTGCCGCCTGATCACGCGCGGCTGGCGCGACATTGCGCTCGACGATGCGCGCCGGGTTGCCCACGGCCGTGGCGCCGGGCGGCACTTCCTTGGTGACCACCGCATTGGAACCGACCTTGGCCCCGTCCCCGACCGTAAAACCGCCCAGCACCTTGGCCCCGGCACCGATGATGACGCCGCGCCCCAGTGTCGGATGGCGCTTGGCTCCCTTGGCCAGCGACGTGCCGCCCAGGGTCACGCCCTGGTAGATGGTGGAATCGTCACCGACGATGGCGGTCTCGCCGATCACCACCCCCATGCCGTGATCGATGAAGACACGGCGGCCGATGGTGGCCCCGGGATGGATCTCGATGCCGGTGAGGGTACGGCCCAGCTGCGAGATGAAGCGTCCCAGCCACTTCAACTCGGCCTTCCAGCAAGCCTGGGCCCAGCGATGCAGGATCACCGCATGCAGGCCCGGATAACAGGTCAGCACCTCCCAGCTGTTACGCGCGGCAGGGTCGCGCTCACGGATGCTGGCGATGTCTTCTCTGAGTCGGCTGAACATGGTGTGTTTCCTGAAACGTTGAATGAAAACGGCTACTGAAGTGAAATTGAAGTGATCCAACAATGGAACGGCAAAAAAAATCGCCGGACGCGAAGTCCGGCGATGGTGTCATGCGGGATGACCGGACTTACTTGGGCAAGCGCTGGCGTCGCGCCTCGTACAGACAGACGCCGGAAGCCACGGAGACGTTGAGGCTCTCGACCGAACCGAACATGGGGATGTTGACCAGCACGTCGCAGGTCTCGCGGGTGAGACGGCGCATGCCTTCGCCTTCGGAGCCCATCACCAGTGCCGTGGGACCGGTGAAGTCGCCTTCGTAGAGGCCCTTCTCGGCATCGTCCGTGGTGCCGATGATCCACACGCCGCGCTCCTTCAGGTCGCGCATGGTGCGGGCCAGGTTGGTGACGGTGATGTAGGGCACGGTGTCGGACGCACCGCTGGAGACCTTCATGGCCGTGGCATTCAAGCCCACGGCGCGATCCTTGGGGGCGATCACGGCATGCGCGCCGGCACCATCGGCCACACGCAGGCAGGCGCCCAGGTTGTGCGGATCGGTGATGCCGTCGAGGATCAACAGCAGCGGCGGACCGACCACGGCATCCAGCAGTTCATCGAGGGTGCGCGCCAGCGACAGCGCCGCAGCCTTGGCCACCACGCCCTGGTGACGGCGCGTGCCGACCATGGCCGCCAGACGCTGGTCGTCGGCCTGGATGATGCGCACATTGGCTTCCTTGGCGGCATGCAGCAAATCCAGCATGCGGCGGTCGCGGCGCTCGGCATCCACGTAAATCTCTTCCACCGAGGAAGCCTCGTGGCGGATGCGGGAGGTCACGGCATGGAAGCCGAAAATCATTTTGCTCTTCATAGATCCTGCTTGTGTCTTTCGTCTTGCTCGGGGCAACTGCCCCGCGTTCCATCAAACCCGGACTGCGCATTGCGCAGGTCCGGGGACTTGCTCATCGCTTCTTCTTGCCCTTGGTGTAGCCCTTGGATGCCGCGCGCTTGCGGTCAGCTTCGCCGGGGCGTGCCGTGGCGGTGCGCGCGGCACCGGCCTTGGCCTTGGCGCCACCCTTGGGCTTGCTGCCCGCTGCAGCGGCAGCTGGCTTGGCGGCGGCGCCCCTCTTGCCACGGGCTGCCGGCTGAGCTTCATCGGCACTCTGCCTGCCGCCAGCAGACTTGCCGCGCGCGGCGTTTTCAGCGCGCTTGGCTTCGTTCTTGATGAGGGTACGGATGCCCGGCTCGTTGACCAGCGCCAGGTCGATCTTGCGGGCGTCCAGGTCCACGCGGCTGACCTGCACGGTGACGCGGTCGGTCAGCTGGTAGCGGATGCCGGTACGTTCGCCGCGCAGTTCGTGGCGCGCTTCGTCGTACTGGAAGTAATCCGCACCCAGTTCGGTGACGTGCACCAGGCCTTCGATGTAGAGCGCATCCAGTTGGACGAAGATGCCGAAGGTGGCCACGCCGGCGATGGTGCCGGTGAATTCCTCGCCCAGCTTGTCGCGGATGAAGTAGCACTTGAGCCAGGCTTCGACATCGCGCGAGGCCTCATCGGCACGGCGCTCATTGGCCGAACAGTGCAGGCCCAGCGCTTCCCAGATCGCCAGTGCGCTCTCGCCGCGCGGCTTCTTGCCAGCCGCCTTGTCGGTGGCACGCTGCAGCGCCTGCGCCTTGCGGGCGGCGGGCGAGATCGAGGTGTTCAGCGCAGTGCTGTCGATGCCCTTGGGCTCGTAGCGCTTGCCTTGCAGCACGGCCTTGATGGCACGGTGCGTCAGCAGGTCGGGATAGCGGCGGATCGGGCTGGTGAAGTGCGCATAGGATTCATACGACAGGCCGAAGTGACCGATGTTGTCCGGGCTGTAGACCGCCTGCTGCATCGAGCGCAGCAGCATGGTCTGGATCAGCACCGCATCCGGACGTGCCTTGACCTTGGGCATGAGCTCGGCGTAATCGGAAGCGCTGGGGGTGTCGCCACCGCCCAGAGTCAGGCCGATCTGCTTGAGGAAGGTGCGCAGCTGCGTCAGCTTTTCCTTGGTCGGACCGGCATGGATGCGGTAGAGCGCCGGGTGATCGTGGCGCTTCAACAGGTCGGCCGCGCAGACGTTGGCGGCCAGCATGCATTCCTCGATCAGGCGGTGCGCATCGTTGCGGGTGCGCGGCAGGATCTTCTCGATCTTGCCGGCGGCGTTGCAGACGATGTAGGTCTCGGTGGTCTCGAAGTCGATGGCACCGCGTGCCTGGCGGGCCGTCAGCAGCGCCTGGAAGACTTCGTAGAGGTGCGTCAGGTGCGGCACCAGGCCGATGCGGCGCGCTGCTTCCGGGCCCTTGGTATTGGCCAGGATCGAGGCCACTTCGGTATAGGTCAGGCGAGCTGCGGAGTGGATCACGGCCGGATAAAACTGGTAGGCCTTGATCTCGCCCTTGGCGGTGATGACGGCATCGCACACCAGGGTCAGGCGGTCCACGTCCGGGTTCAGCGAGCACAGGCCATTGGAGAGCTTTTCCGGCAGCATCGGGATCACCCGGCGCGGGAAATACACCGAGGTGCTGCGCTCCAGCGCGTCCACGTCCAGCGCGTCGTTGGGCTTGACGTAGTGGCTCACGTCGGCGATCGCGACGATGAGGCGATAGCCCTTGGTGCGGCCGATCTTGACCGGTTCGCAGTAGACCGCGTCATCGAAGTCGCGCGCGTCTTCACCATCGATAGTGACCAGCGGCACGTCACGCAGGTCGACGCGGTCCTTGAGGTCGGCCGCCTTGACTTCGCTGGGCAGCTTGGAAGCCAGCTTCTTGGCGGCTTCCGAGAATTCGTGCGGCACGCCGTACTTGCGCACGGCGATTTCGATTTCCATGCCGGGGTCGTCGATATCGCCCAGGATCTCGACGATCTTGCCCACGGGTTGCGTGTAGCGGGAAGGATGTTCGGTCAGTTCCACGCTGACCACCTGCCCGGCCTTGGCCTTGCCCGGGGGGCCGGCCAGCAGCACGTCGTGGCCGATGCGCTTGTCTTCGGGGGCGACCACCCAGACGCCGTTCTCATTGAGCAGACGGCCGATCACGTGGGTGTTGGCGCGTTCCACCACTTCGACGATGGTGCCTTCCGGACGGCCACGGCGGTCGGTGCCGGTGATGCGGGCCTGCACGCGGTCGCCGTGCATGACCTTCTGCATTTCCTTCTCGGGCAGGAACAGGTCATCAGCCCCTTCATCGGGCAGCAGGAAACCGAAGCCATCGCGATGGGCGGAGACGCGGCCCAGGATGAAGTCGGGCGAGTGGGTCAGCTTGTAGTTGCCGGCGCGATCCGGCTTGATCTGGCCGTCGCGTTCCATGGCGTTGAGGCGGCGCGTCAGGCCGTCCATTTCTTCCGGCTTGACGCCGAGCGCGGCGGCCAGGGCGGCAGCGTTTTGCGCGCCCGAGGAAGTACGCAGGATGCCGAGGATCTCTTCCCGGCTGGGAATGGAATAGGGGAATTGGCTCAAAAGTTTCGTTTCGCGCAATTGTTATAAATGCCAAGGCGAAGGTCGCCCAGGCGGACGGATGTGCCTAGTGTAACGGAGTTGCGGCCATTTACCTAACCGCAATACGGGGGTAAAACAGGGGTGAGGCATCGTATTGCAACGAAAATGATGCCATGGAAGCGAAAAAGTTGTTGACAGTGCTTTCAGACCGTCTATAATCACGGTCTTCGCTTTACAGCGCAGCCCACGTGGCGGAATTGGTAGACGCGCATGGTTCAGGTCCATGTGCCGCGAGGTGTGGGGGTTCGAGTCCCTCCGTGGGCACCAAAATAGAAAAGG
>LV_Brine_h2_0102DRAFT_1000345_pt1 | contig 17165 bp, 40 predicted proteins | sample LakVidmifraction_3_FD_10600 | JGI IMG/M metagenome (IMG submission 10600)
CTATCTTAAAAGTAGTATGATACAATGTATTTAAGTTAATAAATACCACTTACAGACACCAACAGACACCTAATAAATAAACTTTAAAAAGTTGTTGACAACATTATAATAAAAGTGGTATAGTTAATTTAAGGAATTAAGTTAATAAAAAGCTACTAACACCTAATAACACCTAGTAACAGTTTACTTACTAAGTTGGCTCTATCGGTAATACCTTAATCAGATAAATACGATTTGTCGATTATAAACATTATCCGAATATCCAATACGTACATGTAAGCCAGGCATCAAGATTTATAGTAGCATCTCTAAATTTTAAAATTGTTCTTTGAAAAAATAATAAACAGTAGTTGAAGATACTACAATATCAAAACTTTAATCGGTTACACCGCGCAGTATTGCAACGGTGGGAACGGGTGTATAGGATTAATTGATTAATCTTTAATCTTATATGAGCATACCAAGCAATAGCGGAGATGTATGCGATGACCAAAAATTGTGTAATGATTGCAGGAGATAAACTGATAAAAATTAAATTCTATAAGGAGTGAATGAAATGGAAAAAGTAAAATGTTTAAATTGTGGGTACAAACAAGAATTAACAATTAAAAATGTTTATCAAGATATTAAAGGTAGATTTACAGAATGTGAAAATTGTGAAACAACTTACGACGTAGAGCCACTGGAGGAGTATTAAATGAAATGGTTAATAATTAAATTCAATGATACATTAGGAATAGACACTGAAGACGGTTGCATGCTTCACGAATATGAAATACTAGGAAGATGCAAAACAGAAAAACAAGCTTATAAAGAAATGCACATCAAGGCAAAAGAATTAAACTTGTACGGCATGAAATACAAGCATCTTGAAAAGGTAGTCTAAAATATTTAATCTTAATAACTCCAATATCCATTAACAGAAATTATTATAAATCGCTAAGATATTGGAGAACATTTAGGAATTAAATAAATCAAATAAAAGGAGAATGAAAATGAAAACTTATGAAAATTGGAACGAACCTTTAAACGAATATTTACAAATTGGTGATATTGTAGATGAGGAAATGGCAGATTATTTTGTAGAAGTGTTACCGCCTGTAACCTTTACAAATTCAATTGTCCAGATCGGTGAAGCTTACTCTCATATTAATGGTAGAGCGACTTATAATACACTAGTCAACAGTAATGAAGGGTGGATGTATTGTGGGCATTGTCACAAGGGAGCGACAACAGAGCCAACAGAGGAAAGACTAATGATAAAATTAATAAAATCAACGGGTTGTCTAGTATTGGAGAGTGCAGACGGTACAGAACAAACTGACTATCAATTCATTAATTTATACGAATTGGAACAAATGAGTATACCAGAAATAGAAGCTGAAGCAATAAAGATTGCTGATAGAAATTATTTAAATAAATTTAGAGTTGATTTATCAGATTATTATAGCATCTAATAAAATGGACTTTTAACAGTAGCAGGAGCTTTTATTTCCTGCTTAGAGTATATACTAATAATTACAAATAGTGTATATTGTAAGCAAGTAAATAATATTTAAGGAGTGTTGAAAAATGGAATTAGGAAAATTTGCAAAAACATTTGTTGATGGTTTTGAAACTCATATTGAAGAAATAGCAAGCGGGAACGGGTCTAAACTAATGAAATTAAGAGATGAGTACGAACAAAAAGCGGTTTCTTATTACGATGAAATTGTAGACGCTGGAGCAACAGTTACGATTGATGGCGTTGAAGAATGTATTGAAATCGAAAAAGAAAAGCGGAACATTAGCATTTGAAGTCGATTATGGTTATTGGGTAAGAGACGCTGAATAAGTAAAAGGATGTAATAAAAACTAAGGAGTGTTTAAAAATGGAAATTTATTATGAAAATATCCTAGTCGGTGAAGTGGTAACGAATCAAAGCTTAACAGTCGATGCATCGCTGGAGTTGATCAACTTCAACGAAGAAAATTTTATCAACGAAAATGGGCTTGAAGATATCGATTATAATGAGTTTAAAATGATTTATTAGACTTATAAGCAGGGTTTTTCCTGCTTATAATGGATAAGAGCCTATAACAGATTTAACGTATAATCGCTGGCTTTTATCCATTGTAAGCAGTAAAAATAAATTAATAGATAAACTTTAAATATTATTAAAGTTTATCTTGCAATGGTATCATATTAGTAGTATATTATTAACAAGGAACAACTAAACTATAAAAATTATGGAGGTTTTAAGAATGACAAATCAAACAGCAGTAAGAGAATACGTTTTAAATTTAGAAACATCAAAAATCGAACTACACTTTTCAAAAGAAGATTATCAAGCACTATCAAATGAGGAAAAATCAACACTAAAAAGAGCTTATCTATTTTCAGGCAAACAAAAAGCATGGGTATCACGTTCAAAAAATAATCATTATAACGCTATTTCAGCAGCTAAAAAACTAGGTTTTGTAAATAGCGGTAAAATTGGAGAGCGACTTTCATTCTCTGACGAAATGGAAAGAGGTACAGAAAAAGCAGAAGCACGGGCTGAACGTTTTGAAACTTATTCCGATAATGCAGAAAAAAGAGGCAAAAATTTACAAAGTGAATTTAATGAAAGAAGAAAAGACTGGTCATGGGTAACACAACCAAATATAAATAGTAGCGGGGGTCGGTCATTTACAAATCAAAAAAATAAAGTTATTGCAAGGTTTGAAAAAGGATTTGATGAGTATAGAAAAAGTGAATACTACAAAGATAGAGCTAAAACAGCAAGAATGACAGCAGATCAATCAAAATTAAATAATAAAACATACTTAAATAATCGCATTGAAGAAACCAACAAGACAATTAGACAAATTCAAAATGGAATTGTGAACGCTGAAAATACCAATAACACCGAACGACTAGAATCGCTACTCGATAGAATGGAATACGAGATAGACAAATTGGCATATTTTGAGAATTGTATGGATGATCTAGGTGGTGTACAGTACGATAAAAATAATGTTAAAAAAGGTTATTTAGTGAAAATTCGGGGTAGATATGGAGAGGTTTTAAAAGCTAACCCAAAAACAATAGAAGTAAAATTTGATCATGTTAGTTTTAGCTTAAAATATGTATATGCAGAAATTCAAGACATGCAAATCCCAGAAGGATGGACAGAGAAAAAAGAAGTAGCGGTTAATCCATTCAGTTTTGGTGATATGGTTGTATCTTATGCAATAGGTGGCGAACGGATTATAAAAGCCTTTCAGATAGTCAAGACAACACCTAAAAACGTAATGATGCAACAAATACAAATAGAGGATAACAAGCCATTACAAGGGCAATTCATAAGCGATGAACAACTAAGAAGAAGACCAACAAAAGATTATAGTAAAAGGGACTCATTAGATTTTATGAGTTGGATGTTATACAAATACAATACAAACTAAATAATTCAAATGATACAAACTAGCAAGCAATAGCCTATAACAGAGCCTAGTTTGTATCGCTGGAATTATTCAATAACTAAACTAAATTTAAGGAGTGGTAAGGATGGAAAAAGAAAATTGGAAAGATATCATTGATAACGCTGGATATGTTAGAAAAAAAGCGGGGTTAGTTTTATATCTATGGTATAAAAGAAAACTTCCGTTCGTATCAAATTTTTACAGTGTAACGGTTGAATACTACGAAAACAAGACTATAAACGAATTATTGGAGATTGCTAACAATTAATAAAATCGCTGTTTTAAATGTTAAGTAAAAATAAATTATAAAGGGGTAATGAGAAATGAACAACATGATAAAATTGGATAACAAGTTATTAGAAAACATTCAGGCTTACTATATTGAAAATATTATGAAAGAGTTTTCAGTCGATGAAGTGACAGCCAGACAACTATTTTTGGACGCACTACAACATGAGGAAATAGAGAGCGAAATTTTTACAAGTATCTCAGATATTATTGAATAACAACCTCCAGTCTTTACGACTCGATAAAGTAGCAGCAAGCCATAACAGAAGCTATGTGAAATCGCTGAGACTTTATCGAGTCGTAAAAATAAAATTAATAATAAGGAGTGAATGGGAAATGAATGAAAATATTAAAGAGGTTATCAAAGTCTTAGAGGATTATGAAACAGCCGTTTCAAAAATGGATAGTGAAGAATTTAATACGTTTTATAATGTTTGTGTAGGAAATGGAATTACAAATACTTATTTATATGACTTTAGAGAGAAGCTAAGAAAAGAAATTATTTAATATCTAAATTTCATTATTTAATATCTAAACTTTAAAAATAAGTATTGTAATGGTATCGGATTAATGATATATTACTAATAACAGATTGAACAAAATATCGCTAGGAGGTCTACACATGTTAAAACTAAGTAAAAGAGTGTACGAAGCAGAACGCCAAGCCTTAAATGATCAGATTGAACACATGCAAGCCATTTGCAAAGAGTTTGAAGAGTTATCAGACTATAACCCAAAAAATTATAACTTATCTCAAATCGGAGACAAATGGAACGAATACCATGATTTAATTCATGAGATGCAGCAAGATGTAAAATTTTTAGATGATAAGTTTGACAAACGGAACTGGACACACCAAGATTATGTACAAAGTGATCTAATAGCCAATAACATCGATTAATCAAATGAGAGGCTTTACGGCTTCCCTATAACACAACTTTAAAAATATCACTGGAGGTTTTTACAATGGCAACGAGTAAAGAAAAGCAGAATCTAAGGTTTAAAATAACCTCACAAAGAATTAATAAAAAAGTTAGATATGACGGTTTTACAAAAGAAGAAATAAATTTAATAAAAGCAAAAGGAAAAGCAGATCAATTTGACAAGGAATTAAGTCAATTTTGGTCTAAAGCACCAAGAAATTCAAATGGGGTCGTTAACTGGGATGCAATGACAGAAAGTGAATTAGATTATTTTGAGTATATTTTTAAGCAAAATGAAATGGCAATAAACAAAATGTCAAAATTAGAAGAGAATGGAGTCGATGTTGATAAAACTTTAAATATGTTTATGATGCTTAATACGGGAAGTGTTAGTTTTTAGCATAACAGAACTATAAAAATATCGCTAGGGAGTGGATGAATAATGAACAGAACAAAGGAAAAATTAGAGGTTACACAGGAACAATTAGACGACGCTTGCAACTCATTAGACAACGCCCTTAATAACTTAGAAGACATGGATATTGATACAGGCGACCTTCATATTGACGATATAACAAACCTTAAACACAAGGTCGAGGAACTTCTGGAATCTGAAAATAAGCGATAAGACATTGTTTGCCTGATAAAATATACATTTCAACTTGAAATAAGAGAAAAACTGCGAAGGAGTAAATGTAATGGTTGAAAATGATAATCTTCATATTTTAACAAGAGAAGAACTAAAAAAATATAGTGCATCTGATTTTAAAGAGGGTGATGTAGTTATTTGCAACAAATACTACATCCATGTTAAGTACGGAAATTATAGAAGGGCTTCGTTGCAAACAATAGTAAATTCAAGAGATGATATAAGGGATTTACCGATGCGAAAACATCCACAATACATTAGAGATTTTATTGAACGTGAAAAAACAGTGGTTAGTGCGTAATACGACCATTAAACGTATAATGAATTATAAAATTCAACATTAATTTATCAACTAATACATGTAAGCATAAACCAAACTATATAACAGTCGCTTATGTGTATTGCTGGATAAATTAAAAATAAAAATTAAGGGAGTGCTAAACAATGATCAAAATAAACAAGCAAAAAGAAACTGTATTATTACCAAAATATATGAGAAGCGGAGAATATGAAGAGCACCAAGGTCAAAAATTTGTATATGAGGGAATGGATTTTCATATAGTAAAATCTAATAATAGTTGGTGTATTACAGAGCCAAAGACAAGAAAATTTATTGTGAGCTGGAGAAAAACTAGAAAGCAAGTCATTGAAGAGTTTGAAAAATTTATGAACGACCATTTAGAATTAATAAAAGAAAAATTATCACATTTCTAAACTTAGCAGGGTTCATCCTTGCTTTAAGCCTCTAATAGTCATAACAGCCAAGACGCTAAATCGCTGGACTATTAGAGGTTTAAAGCAAGACTAAATTATAATAAGGAGTGAATGAAATGATTAAATCATTTAGAAAAGAAAGCAACGCACAATGGATGTGCAATGAAATGGAACATTTAAAGCAGTATGAACTAGTAGTAATCGACCTAGAGAACGGCGAATTTGAACAGATCAATTATTCAATAATAGAGCATCAAGGGAGTAAATATAGACTAACATTAACACCATACAGAACTAATACTGAAAAAATGGGATATAAGCAGCCGAAGGATTATTTGAAACGTGCTAAAGAATTAAATTATGAAGAGTTTTGTTTATTAAATTTAGAGCAATATCCAGAATGGAATGCCGAACTACTATATAGTAAAGCTATATAACAGCCGAGGCATTGAATTGCCAGACTAAATTTAGGGAGTGAATAAATAATGTACACATGGGAACAGCAAGTAGAATTATTTGAAAATGTTAAGCATATAAAATATGAAACTTTCAGAGAATATGCTACAATTTATTACAAGTCAATTATTGATAGGTTTAAAGATGGTGGAAGAATTGCTGAAATGTTACTGAATGATTATGAAGATTGCTTATTGGTATTTGAATATTTAAGCAATGGAGACTTAAATAACTCAATAAGAAGGTATTCATCATTAGATACCGTATCCAGAGATAAAGTATTTGAGGTTTTGCTAATTGTATACAATGGACTATAACAGCCAGATCCAAAAATCGCTAGATTAAAACTAAACTATAACAAATGGAGGTTTTTTAAATGAAAAGAAAAGAATTGTTAAGCTACTTCAAAAATAAGTATTTAGGCAATGAGTTTGTTTTGAATGTGATAGACACCAAGACAACAGATGAATTAATAAGTGCTTACAAAGAGACTATTAAAAGAGAAGAGAAAGAAAGTGAAATGCTAGAAAACGGAACAGTGACATATACTATTGATTTTAACTACAATTTGAGAAAAGACGTAGAAAAGTATATGCTGGATCATAACATGTTCACAATGTTTGATGGTAAGATTAGTTATAGATGTGGGAATGATGGACGACTTTTAGGTGTACCGATTCAATTCATAGAAGAATTACAAAAAAAGTTTGAGCTGAAAATGCTTAGAAAGATGCACATATTAGGAAGACAAGGTATAAGGAGTTTACAAGAAGGTGACAAGGTTTCTATATTGATGAATGACATATTTGGCAATTCAATAGATCAGGGAACGATTTGTAAAATAGATAGTGATATGGTAACAGTGAAAAAGTACAGGAGCAGGTCAAAAGGATATGTTCTAAATGTTGGTGATGAATGTAGTATTAAAAAGATTAAAAATTTTCAAAAAGTATCATAACAGCAGTGACTCCGAATCCCTGGACTTTTATGATACAATTTTAAAAACAAAAAAGGAGTGAGTAGAATGATTGAATTAAAATACAACGTTAACGACTTCAAGGTTTTAGTTGAATTATCAAAACTAGATTTTGAAATAGATGGTGAAACGAATGATAGCACATTGATTGATATTAATGAAAACAGTATCACAGAACTAGAGCAACGAATTGAAGAAGATGTGTTCGGTGACTTACTAATGTCAGTGGTAATAGAAAGAGATGATAATGGTTATAGCATACCTCCAGAGCAAATTGAAATAACAGATGAAGACGGAACGATTGAAGGTATACTGACAGTTTCAGAAAAGATAGAAATAGCAAATGAGGTTTATAATTTACTAATAACAGAATGTCCGATTTATTGCTAGGTTTTCCATTGACACAACTAAACTTTAAATAATGATAAAATAACACTTTTAATGTACATGTTGGTTATGATATACTATAATCAATATAACAGAATTTACTAAAAATCGTGGGAGGTTTTGACTGTGAAAACATTTGATCTAATCATAACACTTGATGACGGAGAAGTTTTTGAGGATGGAATGGATGCAGAAACGGAGGAGCAAGCTTTGCAATTGGCATACTGGAACTGGGAATGTGCTGTTGAAATTAAAATAGTACATTAAATATGATAAAATAAAAATAAGGGAGATGAACAATATGACAATTGAAAACAACCATTTAATGATACTTGAAGTCGAAAAGGAAAGAGCAGAAATTCAACTAAAAGATCAATTATCAAGTATTCGCAGGATGATTGATAATTTAGAATTAAAACTAGAAAACGGTGATCATACCCACTTATACACTTCGGACGGATTACAAGGCAATGGAGGCAATATTGACATTTATTTAAATCAATTAGTTACCTATAATAGAGCAATAGAACTTTTTAAAAAGCAGTTAAATGTAAGCGATTAAATAGCTATTTCATTCACAAACAATTGGACTTTTTTCGAAATATCTCCGTTTGTTTGCGAATGAGACGAGATGAAATGGGGATTTTAATATAAGGAGGATGTAAAAATTGAAAATTGATATAGCTTTAGAGTCTGAATGGATCAAAGGGATGTTTGTAATTGAGGAATTTAATTTAGAAAGCGGTAAGAAAGTTTCTGAAAAGTGTAGCATATAAATTATTATATAAGAGCTTAGAGGGGGGAACTACGTGAAAGTAGGAAAGTGTAAATATTGCACAAGTATAAAGAAAGAATGGTGTGTAAAAAGAAGCAAAATAGTTCAAAGGGAAGATGTTGTACTTTGCGCATATTATAAAGAAAAAGAAGGGGAATGATGATAATAGAAATATGGCATGACAAATACGTAAATTCATGGGTAGTACAAAAGAAAGATAATAACAATAATCAAATAGGCAAAGTTGAATATTGTTATTCCAAAAGAGAATCTTTATGGAGTGTGGCACAACACAAAAAGGGAAATAGCAATATAACAATTAAAATATTTAAACGTGACGGGGAATTGCAGCGGATTGAATAAAAAGACGATTTTAACTAATAACAGCAAGCATAAAAAATCGTGGGAATATTAGATTAATGATTGGAATAAAAGTTGGTAAAATATTAAAAACTCAATTAAGCACAAGAAAGGGGCAATTTGAAGTGAAACTGTATAAAGCAAATGAAGACAATAAGCAATGTGGTTGGACGTTATGCCCTAGTTTTTTGACAATAATACAAAACGAATTGATTGATTTAGACGACTGCCCTTCGTTAGAACAAACAGAAATGATATTGTTATCTTTTAAAAAATTTAATGAAAATTCTAAATGAACATTCCGGACATTGCATGCAATAAAAAGACGATTTTGACTAATAACAGCAAGTCAAAAATATTGATGGAGGTTTTGAGGATGGGCAATAACCAATTAGAATTATTACACGGATTAAAAAGTACGCTTGATGAAATGTCCAGAGAGTGCGAGTATGATGATGATTTTAATGAATTAGTAGCAAGTATGAAAATATTTAGTCGTAGCTTGGATGAGGCAAGTGATATAGTTGACGAGGTTCTGGATAACATTCATGGTGAATAACAGCAGCCGTGTAAAATCGCTAGACTAAAACTAAACTTTAAGAAATGGAGTGATTAAATGCTTTCTAAGAAGTGGGAGTGTAAAAATTGTGGAATGGTTAGAATTCTTGAAAATGCTAATAAGAAGCCGAATGTGTGCTTTAAATGTCATACAAATGAGTTTAACAAATATGATTAATAAAAAAGTCATTTTAAATACTAATAATAGAATCAAAACTAAATCGCTAGGAGGAATATAAAATGTATAAAATCAATGTAGAAGGTGGCAAGTATACTTTCATAAATGATAATGGGATTGTAACAATTTTGCGGTACGGTGAGGAGTGGGATACTGGGAATAAAGCATTGTTATGTTTACTACATCAAGTAGAGAGTTTAGAAGTAGAGCGTAATTATTGGAAAGAGAAATTTCTTTTATCACACAAATAATAAAAGGTTGTTTTCATAATATGCGAAAGGAGGTTTAATTAATGAAGAATCGTCATTGTGGCATGTGCGAAGAGCTAACCAGCAATAAAGAGTGATGTGATAGCTGCCAGGCGAGATCAGAAATGATTGATAATGAATTAAAGAAAAAACTGGAATTAAAAATAAAATTAAATGGAGGAATTAATTATGGGAATTATTAAAAATTTAGTCGAAACATCTGATAGCGAAAAAATGGAAAGTGTCAACATGCTCTTGGAGAGTTACGAGGATATAGGCTTTAGACTGCTGAAAGAAGTAAAAATTTCGGATAAGGTTAGCTTGTCAATACAGGCTAGTTATGGTCACTATTGCTCACCACGAAAGACGTTGCCGTTAGAAGAATACTCAAGAATGGAGTTAGCTATTTTCAAAGACGGAGAATTTACAAACGTCAGTCAGGTAATAAGTAACGTGAAGATTATTAATGAACTAGCCGAACATTATGAAGGTACGGTGTATGGATTTATCCCTATTGAATTACTTGAAGAACTTTATCAAGAATTGATTTCCAATACGTAGTACAATCAAGCACACATTAAAACATTAGTATTAAATAAATGTTAGAAAGGAGAATTATTGTGCAGAAACTAAAAGAAAACGAAGTAAAAATATTAGCGATACACAAGATAACACGACAAGGAAATTATCACTGGAGTTTTTAAAGCAACTAAATAAATTATAAAAAGGAGATAAATCTTTATGAAGCTAAGACGAGACGCATGGTCATCAATATCCAAAACAACAATCAAATCATTAACATATCTGAAATTAAATCGCTAAATGTATTAGAGTCGATGCAAAAGGAAATAAAAAAGAAATGGGATGAGTTGATGGTGTAATTGCAGGTTAAATACAAATAACTAAACTATAAATATTTATTGTAATTATATATTAAAGAGTATATAATAGACGTAGTAATAAATAAAATAAAAATCATAAGAGGAGATGTAGTAGATGTCAAACTTAGCTTTGAAATTAGTAGAAGGAACGAAACAGGAAAGAGATAAATTTATTAACAAAACTGAGGTATTGGACAAAATAAAAGACATAGTATTTTTGCCAGATAATCAATTAGATACAACTGGAATTGCAGAATTCTACGAAGTACCAAAAATCACAATAAGACAGTTGCATAGTCGCCATAAAGAAGAGTTTTTAAACGAGGCAAAAACTCTAAATAGTGAGGGAATTAAAGAAATTAAGGCTAAAATTTGTTCGTTACAATGTGTAACAGACAAAAATGAAAATCGATTAAAACATGCGAAGTCTAAAATAACACTATATAACAAACAAGGAATTCTAAGAGTAGGGATGTTGCTTACAAATTCAAAGGTTGCAGAAAAAATAAGGAATTATTTAATTAAAATTGAAAAAGAATCAACAAACGAACAAAAACAAATCGTTTTAAAGTTAGAGGATAAGTGGTCTAAGGATCATGAAGATGCAGCTTTGAGAATCGCTTATGAAAATTCTAAAAAAGATGTAGGTGTGTATCAATCTTTTTCTGACATAGCAGAGGTATTGCAAACGACAAAACATAGGGTACAAAACAGATGGTACGGAGCTAACAATAAAGCTGAAGTACCATTAAAAGAAATATTCGATAATGAAAAACTGTTACTAGAGAGATTATCTTCAAGCGTTACGAAAAATCAACAAGTAGAGGTTAAGCATCAAGATAGTGTTAAAATGAATGATCTTGAGAATTTATTTGAAAAACTAAATAACTTTCAAGTTGAAAGTTATAACAAATTACTTAATGAAATTTCTTCACTAAAAGAAGATAACATAAAACTAACTAAAGGAATGGGAGTGTTATGGAGAAGCGTAGAGTTAGTTACTGAGCAGAATATCACTACTTTAAAGTCTATGCTGGAAATAAAAACAGATGTAGATAAAATTAATAAAAATGTAGAGTTGAGAAATGATGAAAGGTTTAACACTTTGGAGAAAAGAGTAAAAAATCTCACTAATAGAATAAAGCAAGAACAAAAACAAAATGATGAGTTATCAAGACATATTGCAAATTCAGTAATAAAAGGTGAAGAGTACGATGCAGAAAAACTTAAGTTTAAGATGGATCGCAATGGTAATCTTGAAAAACTATAAAGGAGGAAAAATAATGATTAAGTTAAAAAACAAACTTAGAAGAGTTATGATAGAGAAGAACGTTACTCAGGTTTTATTATCTGAAATGACTGGAATTAAACAAGGTAAAATTAGTGAGATAGTTACCATGAAAAGAGGTATGATCAATATAGATCATATGGAAAGAATAGCTAACGCATTGAACATAAAGGAAATAAATAGGTTATTTGAGTTTAAAATAGAGAGTGTTGATGTTAAAAGCAGTGAAAAAGAAGAAATAATGACATTTAAGCAAGGTGGTTGGATGGAGCAAATATCAGAAGTAAGTACAGAAGATCATTTTGAAAAATACGTAGGATAAGATAAAAGGCATGTTTTAACTCTATAACAAAACGTCATAGTTATCGCTAGGAGAAAATAATATGGCAAGGGTGAATAAGAAAATGTTAGAGTACCAAGATGTCAAAGATTTGTTTGATGAATGTGGATTTGAACTGGTTGATAAAATTTACAAGGATACGCTTACTCCTTTGGAATGTAGATGCTACAAACATCCAGACATTGTACAAAAAATAACGGTGCATAAGTTAAAATACAGAAGAAGAGAATGTGATTATTGTATAAAAGATAGGAATTTTAAGGAAGCTGAAAAGTTGTTTGAAAATAAAGGTTATACATTATTAGAAACAGAGTATAAAAGTACGAAGACAAGAATGAAGTATATATGTCCAAATCATCCAGAGGAAGCGATGTACATTATAATAGATAGTCTTAAAAGTGGGCAAGGCTGTCGAAAATGTGGGTATGAAAGAAGTGCGGAAAAACAAAAAGTTCCATTTGAAGAAGTTAAAAATGCATTTGAATCAAGAAACTACGAATTACTTTCAAGAACATATATAAATAATTCCGAAAAGTTAGACTACATCTGTCTAAAACACCCTTTTAAAATTCAAAGTATCAGCTACAATAGTCTTTCAGGTGGGCATGGTTGCCCTATGTGTGTTGGAAAATTTAAAGTGACATTCGAGGAAGTTAAATATCAATTTGAACAAAGAGATTACGAGCTTCTAGAAACGGAATACGTAAACTCTAACGCTCCGTTGAGGTATAGGTGTAACAAACATCCTGATTTAATTAGAACAATTAGATTTACTGATTTCAAAAGAGGGGTGCGTTGCAAAAAGTGCTCCACATTAAATATGCAAAAAGGGTCTAATAGTTCTAATTGGAAAGGCGGATTGAGTCGCATCAACGATGAGTTGAGGTTGATTTTAAAAGATTGGAAATTTAAAAGCCTCGAAAAATTTAACTTTAAATGTTTTATATCAGGCGAAAATGATGGAACAATAGAAATACATCACACTATTTCATTTAATGACCTAAGAGATTTTGCTTTAAAGAATTTGAACCTGCCCTTAAGTTTAAAGATCGGTGATTACACAGACGGAGAATATGAGATGATAAAGTCTGAAATTATTTGGTATCATGAATTTGTCACAGGTGTGCCAATGCTTAAAAAATACCATGTTGAATTTCATAAGATTTATGGTGTAAATGCAGATGCAGATGATTTGATCGAGTACATAAATAAAGTTTCTTTAACTGGTTGGAAATTAGATGAATTCATTGATTTTTCTTAGAGTTTTAAACAAACTGTTGATAACGTATAGACACAATTAGTATTTTGGATAAGATAAATTAGGAGGATGATAAATATGAGACGATTTGAAAATTATGAATTAAAAGAATTGTATTATGAATGTAAAGATGCTGAAGATGGTGCAATTTGTCATGACAACTTCTTACTATTAGAAGTTTATAACCAAGAGTTTGAATGCAATCTTGATTATTTACATTACCATATGGCATTGGAATTAATGAAGAAATTAGAAAAAGAAATAGTGAGAAGGTTTATTGAAATGGTATAAATACATTTATTCATTAGGAGGTCAAGCGGTGGAACTAAAAGATGTTTTCAGTAAGGATTTCAAACATTTAGATAAATTAATTAATCAAGGCTTAATGAAAAAAGAATACAAAGACGCTGAAATTTATATTAAATTAGAAGATGGATCGGTAACAAAAGAAATTAGGAAAGCTTGGGTTTATGAAACTATTTAAATAGTTATATAACAGCAGGAGGTAAACATCGTGGACGAAATTAAATTAACTGAATGGATTGCTTTTGGTATATTTGAATGGAATGAATAATTTATTATACTACTATAACAGTTTGGTGCGGATATTGTTGGATTAAATGAATGGAGGCTTAATCATGAGTGTAGAGTTTGATGACGTTGTATGTAAATCGGTTGGAAGTAAATTAATTATAGATCCAGAAAAATTAGTAAATTTAAATGTCATTAGCGAAAAAGAAGTGGATGCTCTTTATAAAATTTTATATAAAGTAATGGAAGGGCACAGAGATAAGATAAAAACTTGATTTTATATAACAGAATCGGTCAAAATCGCTAGGATAAATTATGATACGGAGGATGATAACAATGAAAAAGGAGTATTTGAAAATTGGATTTTGTAGCAATACAATAGAGGACACTGTCAATGAATTACTAAACTTCAAAGAAAAAGGGCAGTTAGCTTCATGCAATTTTAATGGCACTACCTTGTATTCAGATACAGTAACGATGGATAGTGCCTACAAAGAAATAACTAGAAAAACTAAATCTGAATTTGATGATGAATTGAAACAACATCAAGAAAATCGTAGGAGGCAACAAAGAGAACACAAGGAGAAAACCCCAGAGTTAGCGAAGGTTTGGATGGAAAGAGGCAGAAAGATTCTAACAGAAGATAAGTGGGACTATTGGGATAAAATTGTTCCTATTAGACTTAATGATTTATACGAAGGTATGGAATTAGACTCTTGTTTGGACATAGTGGATATCTTAAATAATGATGGCACACTTGAAGAAGCAAAAAAAGAAATTGAAAATCAAAATCATTCAGGAATGTCTTTTGGATTAGTTTGCTCTATGGTTAAGGAATTTTCAGAAAGAGGAAATGAATTTGTTGAATATGTTGGATAGTACGGAGCTTAATTAAAACTATACTAATATAACAGCTTGAGTGAAATACCGCTAGGTTAAAATTAATAATTTTAAAGGATGATGAAAAATGCCCATTAGACTTTTAAGTGACTACGAAAGGAAATTAACTAGAACTATTAACGATATTGAAGTTTTTGCACTGAGTACAGAAAAGTTAAATTCTAAATTCAATTCAGAAAAATTCATTAAAGCTGTTTATAACACTAGATTAACTACACATATGACATTAGAGGATGCTTTTGAATACGAGAAGAATAACTTGTAAATAAAATTAGAGTTTTAAGAGGTGTGTCAAATTGTCGAAAAGAATTGATATTAATGGTCAAAAGTTTGGCGACTTAACAGTAGTTAAGCTCAGTGATAAAAAATGTAAAAACAATAAGACATATCTATGGGAATGTAAATGTACTTGTGGAGAAACAACTTTTGTACTTGGTACATCATTGCGTCATGGACATTACAAAAGTTGTGGATGCAAAAGAATTGAGAAAAGGGATATTGGAGCAAGAAATCATGAGAAATTAGATAGTATTGATGGAACTCGTAGGACTTCTTTACAAGCTAAACTACACAAAGGTAATAAGAGTGGTCATAAAGGTGTGATGTGGTTGAATAATAGAAACAAATGGAAGGCGTACATTGGTATAAAAGGAAAGCAAATTAGCTTAGGTTATTTTGATAATAAAGAGGATGCAATAAAAGCTAGAAAAATTGCAGAAGAAGAGTATCATAGCAAATATTTAAATTAATGAAATCAAAGTTTTAACTTAAAATGAGAGGAGAATGTTTTTAATGGTGGAAAAATATGTAATTGAATTAGATAACGCAAATTTCATTTCAAATTTAGAACAAGTTTCATCTATAGATGTTGAAGTTATGGACACTAATCACTTTTCAGATGCTTCATTCTTTAGTGAAAAAAGTGCCGAAGAAACTATCAAAGATATGAAAAGTAAAAATGGTGAGTGGGTCTTTCATGGCGAATGTGTAAACCCACTAAGAGCTAGAAAAGTTACAATGTGGATTGAATAAAGTGATTGATTTAACTGGTGAATGACAGAGACAAATGATGAAGGAGTAAAAAAAACTGTGATAAGCTTTCGGGAAATATACAGCGAACACGAAAAGAGAAGGATTAGAAGGTTACTAACATTGATTTGGTGGAGACATCCTTTTACAAAATTTATCATGTGGTCTTTAAATAAACTAGCGAGGTTTATTGGATAGCACGACCAAAGTGTACCTAGAGTTCTACTCATAAAATATTTTCAATTAAATTCTATGGTACAACATATCATTCGCCCAACTTCATCATAGTATAAATTATCTCATTCACACATTAAAACACTCATCGCTGAATACTTCAAATTAGCCGTTGGGAGTTTTAAAACAGAAGGTGAAGCGGAACTATTTATGAGGGCTATTTAATGAATACGAACCGTACAGATGCTGAATGCAAAGGTAAATTATTTAGGAATATGATTGATACAGACATGAGAAGTGGTCAAAAGTTTATTAAGCTGAGAAAATTAGATTTAATAATGGCTGTCTAATGTATGTAAATTATAAAAATACAACAGATGGGAGATGTTGCATATGGTTGGTGGAGTGATAATGTTTAGTAGTGTTTTTGAGAAGTTTGAAATTATCGTAGGGGTCAAAGAAGAGTTTAACCATATGGTAAAAATAGAGGTGGAAGGCAATTTTATTCATTATAGACATTATTCTGATTAATACTTAACTAAGTCAGTGCTAATAATACAAGCATTGACTTTTATTTGTTTCTCCGATAAAATAAATAAACTTTAAATAATAGGATTAAACTTTATAAAATCGGGTATACTGTTAGTAAGAGATAAAAAATAGAGCAGTTAAGCCGAGAGGGTTGTCTTATGGGAGAAATAAACATAAAAAATGTTGTGAATATTATGGACATAAAGTATAAAAAGTATTATAATAGTGAGAAGAACAACGAATACATACCTTTTGTTACACAAAATGATCTAAG
>LV_Brine_h2_0102DRAFT_1000347_pt1 | contig 17108 bp, 16 predicted proteins | sample LakVidmifraction_3_FD_10600 | JGI IMG/M metagenome (IMG submission 10600)
CGTTCCCACTATAGTCTTTAACTGTAGTAACGGTAGATGGAGAATAACTATACTCATCAAAAGTTCTCATGGTAAAAGTTAAATATCCTCCGTTTCCCAAGTAGTTAATCGTGCTACCAGTAGGCATGCAAAAGTAAACCCTAAACACATCATCTGCTACTAAGGGTAAAAATCTATCTTGAAAAAATAGTTTTGCAACTTCTCTTGCGATATCATCGTTCAATATCTCAAATGCCAATTCCAATTTAAATTCATGCGGTTTTCGCTGAACTTTATACAGGTAGTTTTTTGATTTACTACCCCAATTTCTACCGCTAGAATCTTGTTGAATCTCTCTGTCTGAAACGTATATATCTTCTGTATTAATATTCTCTATCCTTGCAGATATGCAGCCTAAATCATTGATTGATATATTGTCATAAGTAATTTTTGTTGAATTATACAAAACTCCCACCTCTCTTTCCTATTAAACAGATGCTCCACCATGTTCAGCGAAGCACCTATTGTTTAAATATTTTACTAATTTATTCCCTTTAGAGTTAACTTCCTATCAAAGTCTGACCACACTTCGGTTTTGATTCTTTTGACTAATGTATCAACGTTCTCATTAGGAACAGAATACACATGAACCTCTTGCTGTATTGTCGCTCCCCTTGAGCTAGAACCACCTAAATTAGATGAGGCTAATGTACTCATTTTAGGAATAATTAATTTACTAATATCCATTATTTTAAGAAGATTGGTAAAGTCTATACTTTTTAGAATGTACTCTGGGTCTGACTTAGTGCCATCTAACATAGCAAGTCCAGTACTATCTACAAGACCACCGCTTTTATAAGCTTTTAGGTTTTTATATGCTTCTGTAACTAGACTATAGTCTTTAGTTGTGCCGGTAGGGGTATTAGGTAATCCACCAATATAGCTACCTTTACCATCTGCTCCAATTTGGTAAAGTCCACCACCAGTAACGAGAACATCATTTTCATTTAAATTGCCATGGCTACCATCTTCATTAACTAAAACATAATTAGTCTTACCAGTAGTAAGACCCGTTCCATTTGGGTTATTGTACCCAGAGTCGAGATTATCAACTATAGGCTTTGCACTTGAAACGAGATTAAACAGTTTTACCTTTTGTGTTAAAGAGTCATACATTCCACCAACTGATTCACCCATATTGTTATATTTTTCAATGAGTTCATTAGTGGTTAATTCAGCCAAATCGGTTTGAGTTTGATTAAATAAAGCGACTTCACTAGACAGGTCGTCTAAGTTATCTGTAATCATTTTATTCTTCTCAGTCTCATTGTCTTTCAACTCTTCTAAGGTTTCTTTTTCTCCATCACGCTTATGTTGCTCAACTGAATCAGCTTTGGCTAACAATAAATCATCTAGTTCTTTTTGAATCGCAAACTTCCTAGCATTTCCCTCAACAGAGTTATCTAAAGCTAAAGCGTCAAGTTCAGCTTGTTTTTCAAGGATAGCTACATCTTGCTTATTAATATCTGCATCGTAATCCTCTACTGCATATTTCTCTTCTAACTTTTTAATCTCTTTGTCAATATTACTAACTACATTATCATGCCTATCATCTTCTTCTTTTTTAAGACTAGCATAATATTTTTTCCAGTAATCAGTTAATTCATCTTGAGCATCCGTAACAGTTTTAATTTCTTCCTCTCGGATTTCTTTAATTTTCTGAACTGTTACATCTAATTCATCATTCATTGCGTCAATTGCGTCTGAGTTCAATACCCACGCAGCTTTGAGTTTGTAAATTGCATCGTATAAAGAAGTTATTTGTTTATACTGTGCAGCCGACCCTTTGTCTGTTTTCCCATCATAAGATTGAAGTAGTTTAGTGTAAGTCAGAGAAGCCTCTCCATTCACATCAAACCAAGAACTGCTTGCAGCTCCGTATGGGGAGTCTTTTCTCATACTATTAGCATTGGAATGTATTCTATCATTTGCAATTTTCATATCTGTAATAGTCTTACTTTGATTTGCATAGAGTTTATTTTGAAGTTCTAATTGTAGTGTAAAATCTTCTGCTTTCTCTGCCTGTTTAATTTGCTTTTCAAGTGTTTTTGAAAGTGCTTTATCAATCTCAACCTGTGCGTTTGCTGCATTTATGTAGGCTTTAATTAGGTCTTGAGTTGCATTAATTGCACTTCTTGTAGTTTTGCTACCACCACCACCAGCATCTCCACTTCTAGGGTTTCCTCCACCACCGCCGACAGTTCCGTAAATCTTATTTATTTCTGCCAAGGCTGCCGAATAATCTCCTGTATTATCACCATAGTACCAATCGGTTAATTCTTTATAAGCGGGCAGTTTGGTTTTTCCCGCTTTAGCCATATTACTTATCATGCTACCAACTACGGTTTTATTGTATCCGGCAGCTATTCCATTTAGTTTTACTATTGCATCAGCAGATGCTTTAGCTATTGCTATTTTCTTTTCTTCATTTCCTTTAAATTCGCTTAAATCGACACCGTATTTAGTAGCTAAGTCATTAATAAGGTCGTCTTGAATATTATTAACGTCAGAATAGTAGGCGTTTTCTATAGCGATTTTTAAATCATTGAGAGTTTTAAAAGATTTTAAATCTATGTCGTAATCTTCTTTAAATCTTTTTACCATTTCACCATTAGCCATAATTGTGGTATTATAAAATTCTTTTGTTTTCTCAATAGGTAAGCCATTAACTGCCTCATCAATAGCAATAGCTAAGGCGTCAACTTCTCTTTTATATTTCCTATTGGCTTCTGTACCTAAATCTAAAGTTGCAACCTGTTCTTCTAAGTACTGAATTGTCTCAAGAGCGTATGTTTTTGCAGTTGCTTGAGCTTCACCATTAGCTTCTAGTTGAGAATTAAGTTCTGCTAATTTCTCATCGTATCCTTCTGTTCCTTTCGTTAAACCATCCATTTCTACATTTAAAACTTTAGCAGCTTCTTGTAATTTTTTCAATTGTCCTACGTTGTAGTCAACTGCCTCAATTTGAGTCATTTGTGCAACAATAGTGGAAACGCCAACTAGTCCACCACTATCGTCTTGAGAGGAACTCTCAACGTTAACAGTCTCAGATTTAGTTCCCAGAAGCTTAGCTGTATCTTTAGATAATGCTATTCTATCTAATTCTGCTATACTCTCCTTCATTCGTAGAGTTCGCCCTAGCTCTATGTTTGTATCTTCTAGTTTTTTCTTTTCTTCTGCTTCAATTACTGTGAGAGAATCTTTTGAATTAAGTTCATCTAGTCTATCGCCTGTAGTTTCTAATTCAGAATTTAGAGAAGCAATCTCACTTTTTGTTGTCTCATATTCGGAAGATAATTTTTCATTCGCTTCTCGGAGACGGTCAAAGCTTTTACTTGCGTATTCCACTAGCGGGATAATAACACTTAATGCAACAGCTACCCATGCGAATGGATTAGCAAGCATGGAAGCCATAAGGGCTTTACCCATCGCTTTAAACTGAAGAGTCAATGCCCCCGTAGCAATCTTTGTCTCTAAAAAAGTAACTAGGGCTGCCCCTTTCCATATTGCCAGTGCAGAAATAACTTCAAGCAGTACTGATTCAATCGTTCCAAATATATCAATAAACTTTGTTCCTGCATCTACTAATCCCTTAATGTCATCTGTATCTATTGCTTTTATCCACTGTTTTGAAACAGTTTCCCTAAATTTATTAGTCTTAGCCTCTAAGCTCGTCATATATGCCGCTTGCTCTTTCGTGCTAGAACCAAAGCTGTTCATAGCTGTTTCATTCGCACCTATACCATCAGCCATATTGTTAAGAATTGAAGCGCCGATTGCACCTTGCCTTTTACCAAACATCTTCTCTAAAAGATTTGCTTGGTCAATATCATCAATATCTTTCCACACTTTTGAAATTTCTGAAAATATCTCAAATGTTGATTTAAAAGTAGTTGCATCAGCCATTAAATCTACACCTGTTATGCTTTTAATAAATCCGTCAAGTTTAGGTATTGCTTCACCTGTCTCTTCTGATATACCTCTTATTCTCATGGATACCGTTTTAAGACCATTACCCACTTTTTCTGGATTTTGAATTGATGCGTTTCCCGCAACGATTAATCCAATAGATTGTTCAAGGCTGTTATTAGCTTCGTATAAAGATGAACTACTTCGCTGTAACGCAGAACCTAATCCTGCACTTGAAATTGCATAGTTATTCCCTACCTCATTCAGTGAATCCATGATTCTAAGTGTGTCATCGGCAGTTAGGTTAAAACCTTTCAAGGTTGATATGACAGTCTGTGTAGAGTCTCCTATATCAACGTCTCCTATATTGGAGTATATCAACGCTTGCTTGGCTAAAATCTCAGAATCTCCCAATGAAAATCCTGTTCTTTTAAATTCCGCAATTGCTTCTATAGCTGCTTTAGTTGAATGACCAACTTCTGTAGCCATCTTATTTATTGCTAATGTAAATTTTTCAATCCCAACAGTATCTCCTAGCTCATCAGCTACTTTTTTCAAGTTAGTGATAGCACCGTCAAGCTCATAAAGCGTAGAAATCCCCTCTTTGATAGCTTTGATAGGGAAAAATACAGCAGTTGTTAATAAAGTCCACATTGCGATTTTGCCCATAACGCTACCCATACTCTGAGCAGATTTTTCTCCGGCTTCTCCAAGCCCTTTCATAGCCGGAGTTAATTTCCTTGTTTGCCTCTCCGCATCCGACATAGCCCCTGTTGCTAAATTTGTCTTAGAAAATAAATCTTTGAACACTGCTCCAGATTTTTTTGCTGAATTAATTGAGCCATTAGCATCTGGAAATTTAACAGAGCCCATGCTCTTTCCAGTTTTTTCAAAAGTCTTATTTAATCTCGACATTGCCGGATTCAATTTTTCTGTTTTCGCAGCCAGCCCAGATGCATTTTTTGATACTTTGGAATAGCCATCAGACAGCTTTCCTAGTTCAGAGTTTTGTTTGGCTGTCATGCCAGATGATTCGCCCATTGTTTTTGATAGATTTTTTATCTGCTGATTTGCCGCACCTGCATTCGCCTCTACTCTTATTTTAATTGCACTTTTATTCAAAATTGCTTCTAGCTTTTTTTTGCCTTTTTGCATTTCCGTTGTGGCTTGTGCCATATTTAATTTAGCGTTTACTAAAATATTAAGATTTGAGTTGCCCATATAATTCCACTTCCCCTTTCATTTTACTAAATTCAATAAAAAAGGAAATGAGCAAACCCCACTCCCCTAGTAATAATTTATGTTTTATCTATGTTAATTTTAATTGTTTTCGAAATTAAAGGATGTAAAATTAATTACATCCTTGAAATAGTTGAAAATAGATTATGTTAAAATCCATCCTTTAACCTGTACACCTCTCTTACTCAACCCTTCAGCAAGGGCGTTTACGTGAGATTTTGTCTCTTTCATTTCTTCTGTGGCTTTCTGTATGAATGGTCTGGGGGCTTCGTAAGGAGCTGTTTTGTCTCCATATCCATACTCAATGTTGTAAGCTAGAGATTTACCCATATCTATGCTATCATTCTCATGTCCATAGTTTTCATTAAATCCTGCAACATCGACTACCCTTAATACCCCTCCCGAAACTTCAGAAATCATTTCTTCTTGGTCAGCAAGCGACCCTGTACCCAATGGATTTCCCATTCCTCCATTTGAGCTTCCCCCTCTCCGATTGTAAACCCTAGGGTCATATGCATTATATACAGTTTCTGACACAGACATTTGTATTTCATCTTTAACTGTTTTCGCAACTTGGTCAGCTAGAGATTGGTCAATAATCTTTTGCAAGTAGATGTTTAAATCGTTTATATTTTTAAAATCCATTTTTACCCCTCTATAGGACAGTCTCTTCTTCCGTGTTCTCTGTTGTTTTATCTTTTACCCCTTTTAGAGCCTCTGTAATTGAATCAAGCCACTCCATTTTAGAAGTGTCTAAGCCTTTTAATGCCTTAATCGTTTTCAACATACCTTTTTCATCTGGGATTTTTGAAACTAAATTTTCAATACCTCTATTAATAATAGCCTCTAATGAATTGTTCAATAAGATTTTCTCTTGAGTGTTTGCGTATAAAGTCTTTTCTATAAAGTCAAGTTCGGACTTATCAATTTCAAACAGAACATAATTTAAGATGCCATTTTGGCACATCGCATCGTAAGCATCTACTATTGACACTCCCTCAAGACTAATGTTTGTGTAATTAACAACCAAATTGCATTTAAGAGCTAAATCGCCAGTAGCATAGTCTCTTTCTAACATTCCACTTTCATTTTTTGTAAGTGTCACATCTATAACCTTATCAATCAACACAAGCTTTGAATTGAAAGGAATGAAAGCAGCAATTTCAATTTTACTTTTATCGACAACAGCTTCCTCCACTGAGATTAATGTATCTTCTGGAATTGGCTCAAACCCTTGTTCCTCTATTACTACTTCTGAAGCTTTTTCGTCTTTAATTTCCTTGTTCATTGTTTTCTCCTTTGTTTCCATTTTTATAAAATATATTATAATTTAACTATTTAATTTTTTTGTATTTTGCACAAGTAAATTCTTGTACATCTGTTTGTATTCTTCCCTCTTTGGCTTTTGTGAGAATACTGCAATTGTTTTTATACCTTTTACAAGTGATGCAATTACTTTCATAAGATTGTAATTGTTTAATAGTAGGGAATATCCCTACAAAATCAACAGGATGTATAGTAATCTCGACTCTGGGATTAGCAGTGTCATAAAATATACCTTGCACCCTTTCACATGATTGTACATCGTCTTCCCAAACCACAAGGCTCTCAGAGACGGCATCTAACATAAGTTTCCACATATTATTAGTATCCATATTAGTTTTTGGAAAATAAAAAGTACAGTCTACATAATATTTTTGGAATCTATTCTTTAACTTCTTCCACTTTTGTAACTTTACTTGCTCTTTAATATGTTTAGCAAATTTCTTTTTATATGCCTTCGCTTCAGCAGTTTCGTACATAGTCACTTGGGCTCTAGGAGTTCCACCGTAGTATGTGATGAAAGCTCTTGGTTTCAAAAACTGATTTACACTAATAGGAATATCTGATATTAATTTTAATACTTGAATGATAGTAACACCCACCTTTTTTCGTTTTTTACTCTAATAAAAAAAAGAGTAGTAAAATTATCTTTACTACTCTTTCAAGAATACTTTTACTGATTATTTATGATATTTTTTCTCGTACTTTACCTCTTTTACATCCTCAGCAAAATTAATATCCTTCCAAGTTAGGTTTTTCCCTTTTGGAATAAATAACATTTTTATTGTAGATTCATCTGACTTTATCTCAACATTTCCATCGGTAATATATAATTTCTCATTCTTCTTGAAAATAGTATATGTTCTATCCATATGGATTCCTTCTGGTGGATAAGGTGCGGAAGAGTATATTATTTCTGTTTCGTTGTATTTAATCATAAGTTTCCTCCTATAAATTAAACTTCAACATAGTGCATCATGTTTCCTGCGGAATCACTCATTACATCCCATTCAACTGAGAGTTTCGCAACGTTATCTGCATCCATAGTTAAACTAACATTCGACTTAGGCTTCAAATTAAGTAGCTGGTACTGTACAAATTTGTCAACTTGGTCAGTTCCTCTAATTGCTGAATCTGCATAAATTTTATACCCATCTGGAAAGCTTACATTGTCTACTGTAAAGCTTGTAACTGAGCTATCAAGCATGTAGTAAACTGCAACCTTGCCCGCAGCCGCAAAAGTAGTTGCGTTAAAAGTCAAATCTAAATCTGTAATTGAATATACATCTGGAGCAGTAGGTGTACCTACTGTTTGCTCAGCATCGTGACTGATTCCATCAACATCCAACTTGAAAATTGCTAAACTTCCTACCTTTGGTGATGCTGCTAAACTTGCACCAGTACCTCCGGCTTCTACGTCAAGAACTTCTCTTTTAGCAATTGGCATAATTCCAGTGTTCATAGTCGTACCGAACAAAATAGAAAGCCATTTAGTTTCGAAAATTTCCATTTCAGTTTTAAACGTTCCCTCACGATTCTTGTCCCATCTAATCGCCTTTGTTGATTTATTCATTGCGTAGACCGAATCAGAAGTGAAGTCAATGCTTGAAGTTTTTGCATAATCGCAGTACAGCACTGGTTTACCTGTTGCGTTTGAAATTACTTGAATATTCGCCGCATCTTTAATACCATATAACATGTTTATTTCTCCTTTCATAATAGAAAAATTGTTTTTTTAGTTTTACCTCTATACCAATAAAAAGCCTTTCGGCTTGCTATTTTATATATTTATTTTATAATTTAATTAGATTAATTATTACTCACTGCTGTGCTTAACTCTAAGCAAATCAGTCCAGTGTTGTCCCTCAATTGGGCTGATATCGCCATTTGCCAAACAGACGCTAAAATTATCACTGTATTTGCTCATGTTGACAATTGATTTGTAACAATTCATAAGTTTCCACATTGTCCACGTTTTAATTTCTGTTGTGGGGATATGATACCTCCCCCCAAATTCGCAAAAATTAATAATATCCTCTAACTTGAGCTCGCTGGCTTTCTCGCCTCTTTTTCTACCCTCTTGTATTTTCATCCAAATATCTTTCTGCCTGTCATTTTTGAACACAGGAGGTTTCTCAACTTTGGGTTTTTGTCTTGAATTAATTTCTAATATAATCCCGCCAAACTCGTCAAAGTTATCTCGGTTTAAAACAAGCTTATCATTGATTTTAAATCCTTCTCCAACTTCCACAATAGACTCTGTTTCACAAAAATATTTTAATGACTCAAGTAGTAGATTCTTCATATTTTCATTAGAGCATACAATATCAAAGTTTTTTATACCCTCTTTTGCCTCGTCAGTACACTCTACACCTAAACTATCCAATGAGACTATATAAGGAAGAAGTAGCCTGTTGTATTCCTCAGTTCCATATCTTATCACTTCTGAAATAGACGGTGACTTTATAATCACATCTTGAAAATTGATTGGTTCTTCTAATTCTAAATTTACATAAATATCCATGTTAAATCACATCCGCACTTTCAAATTTAAAATCTGTAATTTTAAAAGTTATTTCAGCACCTATATACTCATCATTTACAGTTATGTCAGACCTATCGTAAAATTCGAATACCCCTAGTCCACTTTCTGAAAATATATCGTCTATTAAATCAATAATGAAATCGTATCTACTACCCATCTCTGTAGGTTCTGAACCGACAGGAACTAAAGCGTAGAAAGTTATCATGCCTTGTTGGTATACATAAGATTTCTTCTTGAAATTATAAAATTTAGTAGTTACGAACACTTTCCCGTCCTCTTTGGGTATGTCAACTTTTTGATAAGGAAATATTTGTTTTCTAATGAGTAAATATGGGTTATCCAGAAGCGCCTGCTCTTCAATAGTTGGGGTGACATTTAAAAAATCGTAATCAAGCATGACCAATGATTTAATAAGATTTTCATTTGTAATCATACTCCCAAATATTTTATTTTTTATTGTTGTCATAGATTGACTTTTAATCTTCACTAAATCACCTCCTAGAATAAGTTAGCTGTTTTAATCTGAATTTCTTCATAAATCGAAGGGTCAAATTCTAATTCGGCACGAAGAATAACATATTTGTTTGGCACAGTGTCACAGGTTATCATACAAGTTTTATTGTCCTCAACAATAACAACATACTGATTGTTGCTACCATCTTCGTTTCTAATAGACCACGTAACGTTCTTCAGCATGTCGTCAACACCGTTTTTCTTAGGTGTAGCATTATAAGTCAATGACGTAGTTACTTTGATAGAGCTATCGTCTGGTGTGATAGTAATAGAATATCCATCAACAAGACTAATCATAGAATGTACGTTAATAACTGACATGGCATCCTTGTATTGAACCGTAACGGTTGCGTCACCTGTCCCTATTACTGTTACCAATCCCGCTGTATCTACTTCTATAATGTCTGTATCACTAGATATATATGCAAGAACCGGATTATCAATGACCACATCGTTTTCATCTACTAAGGTCTGAAGCTGCAATGTGGTGCTAGGGTATATCATGTTTACATGCTCACCGTTTAGAATTTCAACATTACGTGCAATTTGGTTACTATAATAGTTTGCTATTCCTAGTTCAATATTGTCATCCTCAATTTTATTTGTCGTTTTTATCTTTATATTTATTAATTCCTTTTCCACAATGTCATCAATCCCAACAACCTCGTATAGTCGTTTATTAAGTACAAACCTATCTCCTAAAACAATAGTATTTGTATTTATATTAGCCGGAATTGTTAATGTGAATTTATTATTTGCGGTGTCAATAAGAGTATTGTAGTCTAATCCAATACTACCCGTGACTAATCCACCATTTCCAATAATGCAAGGTGTTTCTATTAAGACGAAATCATTATAAAATTTTAAGATATTATTACATTTTCTCATTTTTCCAGATAGAAAAAAGTCTCTATCCTCCGGCTCAAATATTATTAAATAATCAGAATCATCATAGGAAATCCTATCTCCCATTTTTATGATAATAACAGATTTTTCTATTAAAATTATTGAGTCTATGTTTTTTTGCCATTCGTTAGCATCGTTAATAATGCCCTCATACTTGATAAAAGAATTATTAATATTTACATAGGCTTTTTCACACATGCTAAAAATAACTTCTTCATGGCTAGTAGTGTCAACATTAGTCCACTGTTTATAATCTTTCATCATCATCACCTTTTAAATATATGTTTGTAGGTATTCTGTTTACTAATCCAATTATATCAAACGTGGTAGAGTGTAACTCTTTATTATCTTTCAAACATACATCCCCCATTTCTTCAATTTGATATATAACTGAAAATATTTTGTTTATTATATTGCTACAGTAAATATTTACATCTAAATCTATTTCTTTAAACTCCCCAGTCTCTCTGTCTTTCACTGTGTTTTTTACATTGTAAGACATATTAATTAATTATCTTACTCAATACGTTTCTTGTATAGCTTCTGTTTAACTCAGTAGTAACCCTTGATAAACATTCTCTAAGTGCTACGATTTTTGATTGTAGTCCAAGCACATTTAGTTCAGATTTCTTATTGAACTGATTAGCTATTGCAAGCGATGTATTAAGCTCTCTTTCTAAATAATTTTTGTATATTGTTCTTCCTAATATTTTAGTATGTGACCGTGGGATGTCTTCATTAATAACTTTAATTACTGTATTGTCTTCTAGTGTTTCCTCGCCTATTGTCAGCTCAGTTTTTAAGTTCTCTTCATAGTCATAAAATGCCGATTGTAAATAAGATTCCACAATGTTATTTGTGGATATTACATCTAATTCGGGATGATTATTTAAATCAATATTAGCTATTGAATAAAAAACATCATAAATATTTTCTAATGGAGTTTTCATAGTTCCCCCCCTACTTATCTACTTGAGCTTTTTTTACTTTTTTTGATACCTTAATATCGTTAGTAATTTTGATATCAGAACCATCAGATTCCATAATCGGCATATTTAATTCCGCTTCAAATAGCTTCACTTTCTTTGCGTCCATTCCTTTTTCTTTATATTCTTCTCTGGCTAGAATGATTATTTTTTCTTTTGTACCATCACTCAAATCAGAGCTTAAAATCTCTTTTATTTCTGAAATTGGTCTATCAATAACAATTTCTTTTAAATCTGTTCTTGATAGAGCATTGATATCAGTACCTTCTTCATCTTCCAGTCCTAGCTCAACTCTCATAGCTTTATCGTCTATGAAAAGATAACCCTTTTGAATAGTTTTGCATGAATTATAAATATGCCATACCTCATCTGTAGGTATGTTTGTAAAAGCAGTCTGGCTAGGAAGTACAAATTTTTTCCCGTTTGAATATTCAAGACCCAATCTTCCTGCTGGCATGTTGTTTACAACTTTAATGTTCTTATTTGCCATTTTATTTTCTCCTTTTTATCCTTTTGAATTTAAGAAATAATAGAAAAGGTGAGTTTCAAAAACCCACCTTTTCCATAAATTAGACTATAGAGATGTATCTTCGTGTAACGCACAACCGTTAACATTAAGCACGGAAATTCCTGCTTTCTTGTAATAGTCCTTTGTAACACTCCAGTCCTTTTCGGTTGTTTCTTTAATGTGCATTCCACCTTCAAGAACAATCTTAACAGGCTTATCTAAACCAACTGGAAGAATGTATTTGTATCCATCATCAAGAACCCTAGATGCATTAGTCTCATCTGTAAATGAATTTGGCAGTGAGATTACATTAGCACTCTTGTACTTTGCAACGAAACCATTATTTCTAATGTCAAGTCTATCAAGTTCAGTTGTCTTGTTCCAGTCGAACCCTGCACCGTTAGATACATTTGCAAGACCTGTCCAAGTGCCAAATATGCTAGGCTGACCATAAGACATTACAGTTCCAACTAATTTGTCAAATTCTGTAGCGGTAAATCCAGCTTCAGCAAATCTATTGGCGTTATTAGTTGAACCAAAAGCACCAATTAATGCAGTTTGAATACCGGCATAGATATTCTCCATGATGGAATCAACCAACTGGTTAATTAATTCTGCGAAATCAACCCTTCCGCAAGCAAGGTCTTCATATTCTGCATAAACAGCACCGCCGATTGGGGCAGTATCAGTTGTGAATGAACCTTTGTATAATTTCTGTCTTGGCTGTTCTACACCAAGTGCAGTGTAAGCAGAAGTGATTTTTCCACTTTTTACGTTCCATTTCTTTGCGACACCATCACCAACAGATGATACGTCAGCGATAACGCCTAATGCATCTGTAATTCTGATAGGAAGTACTGCATCAACAGTTTGCTCAATAATTTCATTGATTAACATTTCATTTCTTCTATAATCCTTACCAAGTTCTGCAAGGTAAGTCTTCATTCCTTCAGCTCTTTGCTCTGGAGTGTATTTAGCATCAGAACTTTTTCCAAGTGCGGTATCGACAGCACTAGTTAATACTCTCTTTTCTACATTCATTTTATTTCTCCTTATTTTCTATAAATTATACGATTTTCTTAATCTGAAGGGCTTCATCGCCGTTAAGCTTTGTTTTGCCAATTACTTCGTACTGTGCAACGGCTGTAGCCGGAATATTGGCAACAGTTGTAAACATAAGCTCACCAGTTGCGGCAGATACAGTTCCTACATCTCCAACAGCGATTGTAGCATATGAAGTTTTAGCACTTGTGCCACTAGTAGCAAACTTTGTAATAGTAACAATGTCACTACCGATTAGGTCAAGTGTTCTGGGATTAATACCACCAACTACATTCGTAAAATCACCCTCATTCATTGAGTCATACTGATTACATACGGACGCAACCAATACTGTCTTTTCTGTAATAGCTGTAGGTAATTTCAGTTCTCCAGTAACTTCATCCTGTACTACGAATAGTCCATTTTGCAGTTCATCCTTTGCTTTTAGTCTACCATCGGCAACACCGTGGACTCTATCCACTCTTACGATTCCATATTTGTTTGTCATTTTATTTCCTCCTGTATTTTATAATTTAATTACATATTGTAATTAGCTAATGTGTCATTGTCTGGTGCTTCGTTCTTTGCCATTGCAAAGAAGTTTGTGTCTTTTGAATTGTTCAGTTTTAGAGTTGCTCTATAGTGACAAGCGATAATCTCGTTTAACTTAAACTGCACTGCTTTAACATCTTTTGTGTCAGCAATCTCATTAATAATTGTAACTTCCTCTTCTGTCAAATCAGCCTTAACTTCTTCAAGCATTGCCTCAATCTGTATAACTGAATCTTTTTCCAGCCTTTCAGCTTCAGCACTTGAGAAAGTCTCAACCTTTTCAGCAAGAATTTCTTTTTCTTTTCCTAATGAAACTACTGCTTCATTGGCTTCGTTCAGCTTTACTTCTACCTCAGCTTTTTCGCTTGTAATCGTCTCTTTTGCGGTAGCAAGAGCAGCGACTTCGCTTTTAAGAGTTTCAAAATCCTCTTTCAAAGTTTTATTCTCAAGTGCGATAGTAGCGTTTTCAGCTATTAACTGTTTTACATCGTTCTCCATATCTTTTCCTCCTTCTGAATTTAAAATCGTATAATTTATTTCAACCTTTTCCGGTTCTCCAGAAAGGGAAACAACATTGTCACTGGACACAGAATATGCTACTTTGTAATAAGCGTTTGTGGGGTCGCTAAAAAGATTATAAATAACGTATTCATTATAGATGGCTGAGACCCAATAGTTCCATTCTAAATAGCCATCTCTGTCTTTTTCCGTATTAATTAAACCGCTTATTTGACATCTAATGTCATCGTGACTTAATTCTGCAAATATATTTTTTTTCATTTCATTACTTCCTTTTCCTAAATATTGTGCCACAAGAGTTAAAACTTTTGCGTCTGGATTAGCTGGGAATGATACAATGGCAATTCCACTTAAATAATTTTTATCACTTGCTCCAATTATTAATGTGTCACCGTCAACTTTGTATTCTTGAGCTACAACTTCTACAGAAATATTTAACCCTGTATCTGAATTGTGTAATTGAACAATAGCCTCACATAAGTCGTAATTCCTTTTGGAAACTTTAGCGTACCCAACCAACTCTGAAAGTCCATCTTCATTAAATCTTTTTTCAAATTTATAAAAACTTCCTATCTCAACCGTATTGAAAACTCCAGTGTGTGATGAGTATTTATGACCTAAACTTTCAAAATCATAAGCAAGCAAAGTGTCTATATCAACCACAAGGGGGCTACCTATGTATTTTTCTTGCAATTCAACAACTGAATCAATAAAGTCAGAATTGAAATGATAACCATTTAAATTAGGACAGTCAGTCACTATAGGAAATTCCATATACATAAATAGGTCATCGGACTTTTGGCTGTCTAAAATTCCATTATTAAGTTGTACTGTTATATTTTTCTTTTTCAAATTATTCTCTCCTTTCTTAATCAATCACTAGGCGATGGAGAATCATTACCGCCGTTTGAGTTAGAATTATCGGAACTATCCCCACCTTCACCACTTCCGCTAGGTCTTCCGTTTTCTCCGGACATAGTAGAGGACGTTTGCAAAGGTTTAAATGCATCTTTAAACTTAAATGTATTTTCGATTGAAAGGATATCCATATATTCATCAACGCCTAATCCTCTAGCATTGACACTCAGGCTTAAATTACCACCCTTATCTAATAATCCATCAAAAGCAGAAATAATATCTTCTTTATTGAATGGCGTAATCCCTAAGAATTTTAATTTAAATTTATACTGCCCTGTTCCAACAAGAGAATTGAACTTTCTATAAAACCATATACTCTCAATCTGCTTCAACATTTTCATAACCGTATTAGTTAAAACTTCCACATTTAAAACACCTGTGCTGAAATTCCCACCTTTTAAAGCTCCCTCTCCAATTCCGGACGATGTTAAAATATCATCTTTGATTTCTTGGGTTTTATTCTTCTCCATTGCGGATAACTGTAAAGGAACTTCTGCTATTTTTGTTCCCCCAAGGACAGTTAGAACCCCCACGTTTGACGGGACTAGACTTTTAAGGTTTTCGTGTGCTTGTACGATATCAGCTTCGCCTAAAACGGAGTTCATGTCTTTGTCAACAGGTAGCTGCTGTATAATGATTTTTCTTTTTTGACTAGCAATTACGGCTTTATCAAGACTCTTTACCTCATCATAATAAAGTATTTCGTCTATAGTTCCGTATAAAAGTCCCAAACCTTCAGCACATTCCATATTTACACCAGTTTTGAACGTGTATGTCTTTTCTGGGGGTAGTCGTCTCCACTTTAATTCATTCACAAAATTTTCATTTACATTATCAATGCCTTTTTTATATTTCTGATACTGAACTAAAAAGAAATTATCAAATCCTTTAAATTGGTAATTCCTCTCCCTAACAGTCAAATATTTATCAAAATACGAGAAGTCAAATTGAATTATAGGATTCCCGTCAGACTCAACACCTACCACTCTTGTGTAATCTACTGGAAGTGGTTGTATATATGTCCCTCTGTCAAATCCGGAATATCTACCATATTTTACAAGTTTGAAAATAATATCATCAAGAGTTGCATCAAAATTACAGTTCCAAAGGTACTGTTTAATTTTATTTAACTTGGACGAATATATTTTTTCATTTATCTTTTCCTTATTTGATATCATAGGGATTAAAGAATGTTCATACGATATTAAATTTTTAGTTGTGTCGACTAACCGCCCATAGATTCCATTTGTGGCACATAGATAGTCAGACATTCCCCTTAATTTTTTACCATTTGTAACATGGTCAGCAAGCAACCCTTTTACAGCATCGCTAGAATATTTGCTCGATTGAGATGTTCCATTGTTGCTTAAATAACTGTAACTATCTGAACCACTTGGAGTATAAAGCTGTGCTGTGATTACTCTATCCTTTTCATCTTTTTGTATCTTTGAAACTGGGGTTTTCCCTTTAAAATCTGCCGGAGCTTCAATCTCGCTTGTGATTATATCTTTTGAATTTGTCGTCATGTAAAAACCTCCTTTCTATTATTTTAGAACCGTCTAACTGTATAAGAATATCAATTTGCGACCATCTTTTTTTACTTTATCTTCGAATGTTTTTATGTACCACAACCCGTACACAGTGGCACTGTATCTGTCTTTATCAACTCTTTTAGTTACCTGCTCAACTGTCAACCTTCCGGCTTGTAAATGTTTCAGCTTTAAATTAGCAACTTCCTCGATTAAAAAATCAGTTTGGATGCTAGGAAGGACTATATTTTTAACATAGTCCTTATCATTTAAATCATAATTATTAGTTTGATTTTTCTCTAATAATTGTAATTTTCCGCTTTCAACCATATCAATAAAATTTACAATTATTTCGGTATTAATACCTTGTGATTGTAGAGCGTATAGGCACTTTTTGGCTGTTTTGTCATCCGGTTCATCTTCAGTATTTATTGTGTCCCAACATTCTAAAATATCGCTACTCTGAGGGTCGAATTGTTCTTTTAACAATTCATCTTTTAATCCCTGTCCAACACCGTTTGCATCAATGATAGCGATTTTAGCATCGTACATTTTATATACTCTTTTAAGCTCTATGGCTT
>LV_Brine_h2_0102DRAFT_1000351_pt1 | contig 16992 bp, 17 predicted proteins | sample LakVidmifraction_3_FD_10600 | JGI IMG/M metagenome (IMG submission 10600)
AGGCATATTTATTATTAATTGACCGTTCAATAAACATAAGCTTAAGGTAATAGCTCTAACAATTCAAGGCGCAGGTAAATGATCGGATGCCTAAATGTAGATGAAATATTAACAAAAAAGGTAATCTAGCATACGTAAATAACAAACAATTAATTTAATTTATATTATTTAAAAACAATAGTTTACGCGTTGTTTTATAGTGAGGTAAGTGAGGGTTATTTTTACTAAGAAATAAAATGTAAATAATTTCAAATAATATGCTTAGTACGGTAATCATTAGAGCACTAACGGTATGTGTTGCTGTTTATATAGCCAAAATTGCAATGGATATAATTATAACAACAGGCTGGTTTTATAAAGTTAATTGTAAATATAGCAAAGCAAGAAGGGCTAATATAGGTACAAAGCAGACGTATTGTTACAGCTTAATTTAAGGCGCTAATGTACCTTTGAACAAAAGAGGATAACGCCTAAGACGATTTCCAATGTAGTCATCGGCCATAATTTGTGCGCAAATTTCATCCACGTTATTACATGCTGCAAACACCCAGTCAAATCGCTCAATAGCGAGNAGAAAGCCTTTTTTTAAATGGGTTTGGGTNCGGTAGTAAGCTAGGTTGTGGCGAATAATTTCGAGCTTGTGCGGNTTAGCTTCAAGCTCAATAATTACTTGCGTAATAAAGGAAGTATTGAGCTTGCTAGTGGCGCGTTTTTTAAGCCTGGGTGGCAGCATTAGGTTTCATTGGCAATATTGTGTAATTTTTTTAAAAAGTCATCTTTGTGTTTTTCATGTTCGTAATCAAGATGATACGTATTATGAAACCCAAAACGCAGTTCTACGCCGCTGCCTTGTAAATAAATGGTATAACCGTCTGCGTCTGAATACGCGGTAACACCTTGATAATGCTTACCATCATCCTGCATTTCGCCGCGTTGTATTATGCGTTCATACACAGCTAAAATTTGCTTGTTGTCGATTTCATTTTTCATTAATTAATCCTTAACTTTGCAAGTATATACGTTTTAGATATGTGGTCCGATCATCTTAAAAACAATGGTTAAAAAATGATGATATTACTTTGTAATTTGGTTATTTTAAATTATGCTCACAATTCATTATTTGTTGAGCTTACACCATGATAGACAAGGCGTTACTACTTAAAACTCGTGAATTATCAGATCAATTAGTTGCCCTGCAAACACCTATAAGAATACTGGATGCGATTAATTGGGATAAACAAATTAAAGAAGAATTTTTTAGACAAAAATGTCAAAAAAATCCAGTTATCGATCGTGCTTATTATCAGCAGCGCGATTTAGGATTTGTGCCCAGCGAACTACGCCAAGCGTTTTCTACTTTGCAGCGTAACATTATTAACCAGTTAGGACAGCTAAACCCAATAGCTCAATATATGGGAAAAATGTGCAGCGAGTATAAAACCGTATTAAGCATGCTGGAATATCGAGGAACGCCTGAATTTCATGACCTATCAGTAGAGCTATTTGGGCACCCTAAAGATTTGTTTCATGCTGGTGAGCCTTCACTTACTGAGCTGGCAAACATGTTAGAGCGGCCGCTTAAAAACTTATTAATTGCCGATATACTGCCAGACGATCCTAAAAATATAGCAGCAAGCGATGCTGTGCGTATTTTATCTGAGCAAGTTAATGCCAGTATGGTAGGGATCAACGTAGAGGTAATACTAAGCGATGGCATAGTGAGCGATGCAGCAGCTGGGGCTAATAACATTAAGCTAAATAAAGATGTGAAGTTTTCGCAGCGTGAACTCGATATTCTAGAAGTGCACGAAGGCTGGATACATGTAGGCACGACGCAAAATGGCCTAGCGCAACCTTACTTAACCTGTTTAAGTAAAGGCACGCCAAGCTCAACAGTGACCCAAGAGGGCCTTGCGGTATTAACCGAAATTATTACCTTAAAATCAACACCACGGCGCTTATCTAAATTAGTTAACCGTATTCAAGCGGTGACCAAGGTAATTGATGGTGCTGAATTTGTTGATATTTACCGCGATTATGTAGCGCAAGGGTTATCGCAAGATGAAAGCTATACTTTAGCTCAGCGTGTATTTAGGGGCAGTACCCCCACAGGTTTGCCGTTTACTAAAGACATTGCCTACATTAAAGGCTTTGTTTTGGTGTACAACTTAATTCGGGTTGCCATACAACTGGGCAGAATCGATCAACTGCCTTTATTACTGGTTGGAAAAATATCGATTGATGACTTTAGGCTGATTACGCAACTGCATAGTTTAGGAGTAATCGAATCGCCTAAGTTTGTACCTCCACACTTTAAAGACTTACGCGGTTTAGCAACTTGGCTCAGCTTTGGGCGCTTTATTGGAGACTTGTCGTTTGAACAATTAGAAAACGATTATAAGCCGCTGTTTTTATAATAACTACTGGGAGCTTTTCTCCCTTAAAGCAAAAAAAACGCAGTTGGAATGAGCAACTGCGTTTAAGTATATAGTTACAAGCCAACGTAACTATAGTTGAGGAAAGTTTGCTAGTAATTAGCCAGGTAAAACTTGGCTGTATAGTTGCTGATTTGCCTTGCTACAAACTAGGTTTGTAATCTACTCAGATTGATTATAATCAAGAAGCAGCGAAATAATAAAACGTGTTTTTAATGTGTGTAATAGTTAATTTTAAATAGCTTGGAATTAATTTAAGTTAATATAAAACAGTAGTTTGGGTTATTAATTTAAATCATCTTATCGATAAGTGAAATTTATCGAAAGCGCCATTACGTTAGTAAACCTCTTTACCAGAGCTCCGGTTAAATAAGCATAAAAAAAGCCCTTTACGGGCTTTTTAAAGAGTGACTAAATGCAGGCTAGTTAGCGCGCATTGGTACTTTCAAAAATTTTATCGGCAGAGGCTGCTACAAACCCGGTGTAAAGCTCGCCATCGGCTTTAGGGTAGCGAATAGCAAACTCATAAAAACAGCTAGGAATGCTCATTTCACCATCGCTAAAGCTTACTGAGTACTCATCAGCAAGGGTCGACGATTGCTCAAGTAATACCTCTGGCGAGCCTTTTACTTCGCCGCCTGAGCTATTAAGTGTAAAGCCTGCATCTTTTAGCGCTTGGTTAACATCTTCAATGTTATCAAATTTATCAAGGGTATTAATATTTACCGTAAAGTGATTAGCTCGGTAACCCCATGCCGACATCCACGCTGCGTATTCGCTCTCGGCAAGAAGTTGCTTATAAGTGTCTGTACTTACTTGCCAGTGCGTGCCTGAGTATAAAAAGTTATCGGCGGTCACTGCGTCCTCGTCAATTTGACTCACCATATCATTTACAATTGCTTGTAACTCAGCAGAGCATTTATCTACCAACAACTCAGAAATAAATACTTTTGGCTGTGTTAAATCACTATGCTCGTAGTGCTTTGCGTATAGTTTTTTAGCTTCAAAGTGATACTCACCACATTCTTTATAACCCAAAGCTAAAAAGTGTGCTGCCAGCTTTTCTAAGCCCACTTTTTCAATGTTAAAGGTACGCAGAGCAATATGATCGTTAATAATGTCATCTTTTTGCGTTGAACCTAATAGATCATGAATTTTGTCTGCCGATGGCGTTACGTTTAAGTAATTTTGCCATAGGTTATCAAATAATGTATTTACATCAGTATGCATTTTAAATCCTTAAATTTTGTTATATACCTTAACGCGAGTTAAGTTGTATTTATTCAATTATTAAGCCCGGCGCGAGGGTTTGCGGTAAAGTTACTTTATCTGATTCAACAGAAGCTACCGGGTAGGCGCAATAATCGGCAGCGTAATAGGCGCTTGCTCTGTGATTACCACTGGCGCCAATGCCACCAAATGGTGCAGCGCTAGACGCACCGGTAATGGGGCGATTCCAGTTAACAATACCAGCACGAATACGCTTTAAAAAGTGGTTATAATCGTTTTCACTATCGGCGAGTAAGCCGGCAGATAAACCAAAGCTGGTGTTATTTGCTTCATTAATGGCGCTGTCAAAATCGCTGTAGCGATATATTTTAATTAATGGCCCAAAATGCTCTTCATCTGGCATATCATTAACATTAGTCACATCGATAATACCTGGGCTGACAAAACCAGTACCTGGTTTTAATTGCTTAAGTTCAACTAAAATCTCAGCGCCTTTAGCGACAAGTTCATTTTGCGCAGCCACCATACCTAATGCTGCTTTTTCGCTGATCATAGCACCCATAAATGGCTGCTCTGTTGCAAAGCTGTCATCAACTACAATATTTTTAGTGGCGCTAATAAGCTTAGCTAGAATGGCATCGCCATTACTCGAGTTTTCAATAAATACACGGCGTGCACAGGTACAGCGTTGGCCAGAAGTAATAAAGCCCGACTGAATAATGTCGTGTACTGCGGCGCTAACATCGTTTACGTCTTTAATTATAAGCGGGTTATTGCCGCCCATTTCAAGCGCTAAAATTTTACCCGGGTGGCCAGCAAACTGTTTATGTAATAAATGACCTGTATTAGAACTACCGGTAAAAAATAAGCCATCTATATATTGGTGAGCGGCCAATGCCTTACCTGTTTCAATTTCGCCTTGTACTAGGTTAATTACACCAGCAGGTAAGCCCGCCTTTAACCACAGCGATAAAGTAAATTGTGCTACATGAGGAGTAAGCTCTGAGGGTTTAAATACCACAGTGTTACCCGCTAAAATAGCGGGCACAATATGCCCGTTAGGCAAGTGCCCAGGGAAGTTATAAGGGCCAAAAATAGCCACTACACCGTGCGGCTTATGCCTAATAAATGCTTTAGCACCTGGCATTGGGTTTTCTGTGGTACCGGTACGCTCATTATATGCTTTTACCGAAATAGCGACTTTACCTGTCATTGCGCCTACTTCAGTACGGGTTTCCCATAAAGGCTTCCCGGTTTCTTGGGCAATAATAACGGCAAACTCTTCGCTGTGTTCTTTTAGTTGTGCAGCAAAGTTCTCTAGTATGGTAATGCGCTGCTCAAGCGGGGTATCAGCCCACTGTAACTGCGCTGCTCTTGCGGCTTTTATTGCGCTATTTACTTGCTCAGCACTGGCGCCATTACCTTGCCAAATTGTTTCGCCATTGCTTGGATTAATTGAGGCAAATGCTGGGCCTTGGCCTGCTTGCCATTGGTTATTTATAAGTTGTGTATTCATATATATTTACAGACGAAAGAATCGTGCTGCATCTCCTTGGCTTAACTTAAGTGCATCAGCCACTGCTTGGCTAATGATTAACGTATGCTTTGCATGATTATAATGCGCGTGTTTAGTAAATGTAGCTCTAAAGTCACTCACACCATGATTACAAATAGCGAGCGTGTCGGAACTGTTTTGTGTTATATGTTCAAGTTCACCTATGGTAATAGGGCACACTTGAGACTCGCGAATACTGCGAATATTACCTAGCTTAGCTTCTACAGTGGGGCCGGCATCAAATAAGTCAACATAGCCGCGATGTTCAAAACCTTCTTTTTCGAGAAGTTTAAGCGCGGGTTTGGTTTTTTCATGAACATGACCGATCACAGCTTGGGCTTTTTTACTCAGTAAATTTACGTAAATAGGGTACTTAGGCATGAGCTCGCTAATAAATACCTTGTCGCCTAAACCGACTAAATGATCTGCTTGTGGAAACTCAATACTAAAAAAGTGCTCTTGTAGCCATTGCCAAAATGGCGAATGGCCGTGCTCGTCGCTTACACCGCGCATTTCGGCAATGACGGTATCGGCAAAGCGTTCACTGTGCTGCGCCATAAACAAAAAGCGCGAGCGCGATAAAAAGCGCCCAGTTAAGCCTGTACGGCTGTCTTCACGTAAAAACAAAGTGCATATTTCAGAGCAACCCGTGTAGTCGTTACACATGCTCAAAATATCAACAGTGTTGTATACATTTAATGTAGGCGAGTGATGCACTGTTTTACCTAAGTGATAATGATATAGCGGCACAGTTAAGCCTACAGCGGCTTCTATTGCGGTTGTGCCAATCACTTTACCTGTTTCACTGTCTTCTAAAACAAATAAATAGCTCTCGTCCAATGGTTTATTAATGTTTTTAGCAAAGCTTTTTTCAGCGCGGTCAATTTTTTCTTTTAGCTGGGTGTCATCTACGGGCAAAGAGGTAAACCCATGCCCAGACTCTATTGCTATTTGCTTAAGCGCATCAAAGTCGTTGGCTGTAATAGGACGTAATACTTGCATTAATTACTTGCTCCAATAGCACGCCCAAAGGCGTGCTGGTTTACTATTATTAACCGTTAACTACATCGCTTACGGCTTTATCAAAGCGCTCTAGGCCTTCTTTAATATCTTCTAACGGAATAACTAAAGACGGAGTAAAACGAATAACATCCGCACCGGCTACTAAGTTCATTAAACCATTGTTAGCACTGGCTATTAAAAAGTCGCGTGCACGCCCAGCAAACTTGTCGTTTAGTGCAGCACCAATTAATAAACCTTTACCGCGAATTTCACTAAATACATTATATTTTTCGTTAATCGCATTTAGGCCATCACGAAACAGCTGTTCGCGCTCTTTTACGCCGCTAAGTACTTTTGGGGTATTTACTGTATCAAAAGCGGCTTCGGCTACGGCGCAGGCTAATGGATTTCCACCGTATGTAGAGCCATGTGTGCCAACTTTTAAATGCGCTGCTATTGCCGTGGTGGTGATCATGGCACCGATAGGAAAGCCTCCACCTAACGCTTTTGCTGTAGTTAAAATATCAGGTACTACGTTTAAGCCCTGATACGCGTATAAATCGCCAGTACGGCCAACACCCGTTTGCACTTCATCAAAAATAAGCAGCGCGTTGTGCTTAGTACATAGCTCGCGTACTTTGTGTGCAAAATCGTCAGTGGGTGAAATAATACCGCCTTCACCTTGTAGTGGCTCCATCATTACCGCACAGGTTTTATCGCTAATAAGGGCTTCAAATGCGCTAATGTCGTTAAAATCGCAATGCACAATATCGGCAGGCTTAGGGCCAAAACCATCTGAATAAGCTGCTTGACCACCAACCGTTACGGTAAAAAAGGTACGACCGTGGAAGCCTTTATTAAAAGCAATAATTTGCGTTTTTTCAGCACCGTGTACGTCTAGGGCNAAACGACGCGCTAATTTTAGCGCTGCTTCGTTAGCTTCGGCACCNGAGTTGGCAAAGTACACTTTTTCAGCAAATGTAGCATCAACCATTTTTTTAGCTAAACGCAAAGCNGGCTCATTNGTCATTACGTTTGATAAATGCCAAATTTTTTCACCTTGCTCTTTTAGTGCATTAACTAAAGCCGGATGACAATGNCCNAAACAGTTAACCGCAATACCACCGGCAAAATCAATAAACTCGTTATTATCTTGATCCCATACACGCGAACCTACGCCGCGTACCGGAATAACTGCTGAAGGATTGTAGTTTGGCACCATTACATCGTTAAATAAGTCTCTAGTTACTTGCATTTTTACACCTAAATTATGTGGCTACTTAAAAAAGTGTTGCTAAAACAAAGAAGAACTTAGCCTGTATTCTTCAGTAAACACTGTGTTTTTTGTTATAAGTGTCATTATCGAAGGTTGTGAATGAAATTTGCAGTGCTATTTTGTGAAAAATGATTAGAATAAAAGTCAAATTAACGAAGGGTTTGTGCATTATGATAACTCCACAAGACGAAAAGCTATTATCTATTTTAAAAACCAATGCCAGAGCGAGTATTTCAGATTTAGCTAGGCACCTTAATTTATCACGCTCAACTGTACAAAGCCGCATGTTAAAGCTAGAGGAAAGTGGCGTAATTAAAGGTTATAGCGTTGATTACGGCGATGACTTTTTAAATAGTATGGTAGCCGCTCATGTGTCTATTAAAGTAAGGCAAAAACTGACGACAAAAACCAATTTAGAGCTAAAGCAAATTAATGCTATATCGCAGCTTTATGCTATTAGTGGCGAGTTTGACTTAATTGCAGTTGTGCAAGCACAAAACTTAGAACAACTTAGCCACTTACTCGATGATATTGGCAACTTAGATGGTGTAGAACGCACTACTTCATCTGTTATTTTAGAAACCAAATTTAAACGTTAGGTTTGTTGTATAAAAATGTAAACAGGTAGCGATTACGCATTGATATAGCAAGCAATTTATAATAAAGTTATTGCATAGAGTACAAGCTCTAATGTCATGAAAGTGGATACTATTAGCTTGTACTTTGTAAACAAGGACTGTTTAAATAAACTTAGGAAAGTTGAATTTTACTCTCCCTTTTTAATTCAATTAATAGCAATCAATTTACAGTACATTGGGTAGTTTATTTCATTAGCCGCACTGCCAAGGAATCAGCAATCTGCTGACATAATAAGGACAAATTGTGAAAGTTATTATAACCATCATTGTTTTATTAATAATAACGAGTGGCTATTACCTTAGTGTTCATGCCGCCATTTTTAATGCGAACAAAACTATTGAAGTTAAAGAGTATAGCGATTTATTTTATAAACTAGGCTCAGATTCGGCCCCAGACTCAGTGAGCATAGATGAAATTATTGCTGGAGCTTCACAATTTGCACTTTCAATGTGCGATGATGCAGTTTATCAGCAGGTTTTAGGGAAAACGGTTGACTCTTGCAAACTCAAGTTTCATCAATCAAAAGCAAAATGCGCACAGTTTTTAACGGCGCATAACGCAGCATTTTACGATAAAAAAACACCGGTTAGCTTAGTCGCAGAAAAGTTTATTGACTGCGTAAGTTCGTAATATTTTAATTACTTATCTTTTGCTCGGGTAAATGCGTTAAACTTGTCACTAATAATTTAGTGGCTTTCTCGTCATTTAAATAGCTCTCTTAATCAATGGTATTGGTATTAATCTTGATAAAGTGCACTTCATTGCAGCTTATATTTCTTAATTTGCTAAAATAAGTTTATTAAAGAGAGAATGATTAATTTACCCACTATTTAGTGGTAGCAAAAGGTAATTAGCAATGATGAACACCAAAGTATATAAAGCAGTACACGACTTAGCTGAAGAGCTAATGGCGGCTGCAAATAAAAACGATACAAAAAAATTCGAGTCACTTTACGCGCAGCTTAAAGCAATTTGTATTGAAAACGAAAACACCAGCAAAGATCACCCCGTACAATGGGAAACGCTGGCTGATTTTACCGAAGAGTTAGAAGAAGCAATTGAAGGCTACGAAAAAGCCTTAAAAAAATCGATAGCCATTAACTCTAAAGATCATATGTCGTCGGTTGCATTCTCTATGGCAACTTTGCAGCTAGAATTAGGCCAAAAAGAGGCTGCAATTAAAAACCTTCAAGATGCTAAAATCAGCGCTAATAAAATTTCGGATAAAGAGCTTAAAGCAGAAATACATGACCTTCTAGAGTCGCTGGTAGAAGAAGAAGGCTAGAGCCTTTTTTATTGATATTTATTTTGCTGAGCTACCTAAGCTCAGCACTTTAAAGTAATACATTAAGCACCATTAGTTATTATGGTTTTAAAGGGGCTTTTCTAATGATTTGCTTTTTGGCTTCGTCGAGTTTTATAACATAGGCATTACCGCCGATACCTTTAAATTCTTCATCGGTAAATACTATGGTGTTGTCGTCGTAAAAAGTAACCGCTTCTTTTTGGGTAACAATGCCTAGGTCTATTCGCGACACGTCACCCGAGAAAAACTTATCCCCTTTAAAATTCTCAAATAACCAAAGGCTAGTTGAGTCTAATAACACTAGTTTTTTCCGATCAGGGCTCAGTGCAGCAGAGGTTATCCAGCAGAGCTTTTCCATGGTGGTACAGGTTTTAAATGAGTCGATTAGTTCTGCGTTAAAATTAGCCGCATGATCACCCACTTTATATACATTTGTAATGCCATCAAANGGTTCAGTACGATTTTTGGTAAATAAATATAAGTGNCTACCTAATGCTACAAACGCCTCTAAGTCATAATTGCGGTTATCTGGAGCAACCGGTGTACCGTCTAACTCGGGGTAGGTAAACTTAATTATTTCAGCTTCGGTGGTATCGGTTTTAATATCAATGGGGTTTTCTATTTTATAAATAGTAAGCCAGCGGCGCTCATTGGTGTTATTACCAAAATCACCTAAAAAAAAGTGACCAAATTTATTTTGGGTCATATCTTCCCAATCTATATTTTTAGCGTTAGTCACTAATATTTCTTTAGCAATTGAGCCATCATCATTGAGTCGGTAAAGTTTAGGCTCGTCGCCGCTATCGTTAATAGCCCATAAGCGTTTATGCTTATCATACTCAATACCAGATACTTCTTTGAGCCTAGGGTCAACAGAAATCATTTTTTTGCTATACAAGGTATAAATAGCAGAGCCTATATATGTGGCACTAAAAATAAACAGAGCAGCAATAGAAAGTAGAATGCTTTTTTTCAACATCAAATTAATATATTTCAGAATGTTAATTAATATATCGTTATTATCGCTGATGGTAGAAGAGAACTAAAGACTTATCTTGTAGCGTTTATTAACGGTTGCTTAAAATTGCATGTATTTTAAACTAAATAGGTTAATTAACATGATTTTGTCGAAGAAAAGTGACAATTATTGCTGATTACGCTATTAATAGCTAAGTACTGTATAAAAACTAAGAAGTAGGTAATGTGTCTGTATTTGTTGCAAGGCAAGCAATATTAAATCGTCGCCAGAATGTGGTTGCTTATGAGCTATTATTTCGTGATAGTGATAAAAACTATTTTCCAGAAATATCTGATGGCCAAGCAACGGCAAGGTTGATCATGGAAAATCAGCTTAACTTAGGAACCCGTCATATAACGTCAGGTAAAAAAGCGCTGATTAATATAGGCCCAGAGTCGTTAAAGCTCGATTTATGTGCATTTTTACCCTGTAAAGATGTGGTGATTGAGTTACTCGAAACCATAGAGCCCACAGACGATAATTATGAGTTATGCCGTGATTTATTTCATAGTAATTATAAACTAGCGTTAGATGATTTTGTGTACACCCCACAGTGGGAGCGATTTTTAAAGCTGGTAAATCTGATTAAGTTTGATATACGCCAAACCCCATTACCTGAAATTGCCCAGGTTGTTAAAAAACTAAAAAAACATAAAAGAATAAAAATACTTGCCGAAAAAATAGAAACGCCNGAGGAGTTTGAACTTGCCTANAAAATGGGCTTTGATTACTTTCAAGGTTATTATTTTGCAAAGCCAACNATGCTTAAACAAAACGATATTGACTATAATTACGCGCTAGTAATTGCAATTTATGCAGAAGTTATGAAACCCAATCCAGATATAAGCGTAATTTCTGGTTTATTTGAGCTTGATGCTGCGCTGGCATACAAACTATTACGCTTAATTAATAGTGGTGTGTTTCCTATTAAAAGCCAAATATCTTCCCTTAAACAAGCATTAGTATACTTAGGTCAGGAACGGTTAAAAAAGTTTGTAAGTTTGATTGTGACCGCTCATACCGCTAAGTCTAAGCCTGCCGAGTTAATGCAAATATGCGTAGTTCGTGCTCGCTTTTGCGAACTAATTGCCGCGCAAATAAGTAAACAGCAAAAAGGTGAAGCTTTTTTAACCGGGCTATTTTCGTTACTCGATGCCATATTAGATCAACCTATGAGTTTATTAGTTAATAAACTACCATTTCCAGATGACATTAAAGCAGCATTACAAGGCGAAAAAAACACCTTGCATTATATTCTTGAAACCGTAAAAGCATATGAATCAGGAAGCTGGTGGACATTAGAGCAAGCCGTTTTATTAATAAATATAGATAGCAAATTACTACCTAACATTTATAAGCAAGCGGTAAACTGGGCCGATAGCTATAAAAATACCACGGAATGGAATAGGTAATGCGTAATTATAATTTAGACTTCATTCGTGGTATTGCCGTACTTGGCTTGGTGTTTATGAATATATACACCTTTGGAGTATTTGAACTCGGTTATACGCCCCTAACAACCCCACCAAGCAGTGATAGCCTGATTCAAACATTAAACCTAATATTTATAGAGGGGCGTTTTAGGAGCATATTTAGCATACTGTTTGGGGCGGCTTTATACATACAATGGCAACGCTATAACTTGGTTTTACCACTTAAAAGCCGCCTATATTGGTTACTAGTTTTTGGTTTATTACATGGTTTTTTACTTTGGGCCGGCGATATTTTGTTTTTGTATGGGGTGTCGGGGTTGCTTGCTATAAGGTACTTAAGCAGTACCAATGAGCAACTTTTAAAGCACGCCTATGGGTTTATTCTACTCTCGGGTTTGGCAACCGCTTTAGTTATGTATAGCGTACCAGAGACATTAATATACCGTGATTCGCCAGAGTTTAATGCTTTGTATAGCCAATACTTTCAATCATATGGCGATCACTTGTTATCTAACATAACTATGAACGCCTTAATGGTGTTTATGGTGCCTATACTTACCATGTGGGTAACGACAGCGCTAATGTTATTAGGTATATATCTGTATAAGCAACAGGTGTTTGCTAGTGGCTTATCGGCAAAGCAACTCATTTTAGTAATTAGTAGTGCGCTACTATTTACCAGTTTACGGCTAACTACAGAGCAATATAGCAGTGGTGTATTTTATGCGCTGCAAGAATTAATTAACAGTGTGGCAGCATTATGTATGGGGGTTATTTATATTCACATTGCAGTTAAGTTGTGTAGTAACAATGCGAACACAGGAAAATTAATTCAACAAGTAGGGCGTTTAGCATTTAGTTTATATATAAGCCAAACGTTAATGCAACTTGTGTTGTTTAAAGTGTTTTTTAAGCAGTGGGCGCTCAGTTTTAATCGTATTGACTATTGTTTAGTTGCTACCTTACTAATCGTTATTCAGCTTATTATTACCGCCATTTATAGCCGTTATTTTCAACAAGGCCCTTTAGAATACATATGGCGAAAATTAACTTACGCAAAAATCACTGCTTAAACGGCTACAAAGGTTAAATTAAGGGCGAAAAATTATTGTGGGTGGTTTAAACTAGCAGCCTTTAAAATTAAGGTGAATTGCTTCCATGACAGACTTAAAACGATTAAATAAATTTATTAGCGATACTGGCTTTTGTTCGCGACGCGAGGCTGATAAATATATTGAAGACGGTCGTGTTACTGTTAATGGTATTCGCCCGGAAATGGGCGTAAAAGTTTCATCTACTGATGTTGTATTGGTAGATGGCAAAACACTTAAAGCAATCCCTAAACGCGTTTATATTGCCTATAACAAACCCGTTGGTATTACCTGTACTACAGAGCGAAAAATTCAAAGTAATATTGTTAAAGCAGTTAATTACCCCGATAGGATCTTTCCAATAGGGCGCTTAGATCGCCCATCTGAAGGGCTAATATTTTTAACTAACGAAGGCGACATTGTTAATAAAATTTTGCGCGCTGGCAATAATCACGAAAAAGAATATGTAGTTACTGTAGATAAACCATTAAACCGTCAGTTTGTAGCTAAAATGGGTAATGGTGTGCCCATACTCGATACCATCACTAAAAAATGTAAAGTAATCCAAACCGGTGCGCAGCAGTTTACTATTATTTTAACCCAAGGGTTAAATCGTCAAATACGTAGAATGTGTGAATATTTAGGTTACGAAGTGGTCACACTCAAACGCGTACGTATTATGAATGTGACGCTTAAAGGTTTAAAAGTAGGGCAATGGCGTCACTTAACTGAACAAGAAATGGCGATTATAAACAACTCTATTTCTGACTCAGGAAAAACCCAAGAACATTCAGTATACGATGAAGCAAACGCTTTACAGCAACAAAGCCCGCAAGCTGTAGCTAAGCCGCAAAAAACAAGTGATAAAAAACGTGATTTTCAGGGCGAAAACCCTAAACGTTTTAATCAAGGTGAGCGCACTGAAGAACGTAAAAAAGAGCGTAGTAAAACGCCTTATCAAAAGCGCTCAACCACTTATGTTAGTAAACCTAAAAGTATAAAAGCAAATAAATCATCCGACTCAAAAGGAATATTGAGCCTTAAAAAATAAAGCGATATAACATTAGGTACGGTACAACAACTTAATTAACCTGCGATTTTAATAATTTATTATCAAAATCGCTATTTGTTGCTATGTATATATTCTATAAGTTTATCCAGAGGCATAGGTTTACAGTAATAAAAGCCTTGTATTCTAATGTTATTAAACTTAGATAAATAACCGATCAGCTCAGGACTTTCTACACCCTCTACTACCACTGTTTTATTTAACTGCGTGCAAATATTAATAATGCCTTCTAGCAATGCTCTTTTTTGCCCAGCTAATTCGGCGCCAATGGTAAATTCACGATCTATTTTTATTATATTTGCCGGCTGACGCGATAAATAAGACAAGCTTGAGTAACCCGTCCCAAAGTCATCAATTGCTACATTAAAACCTTTATTCATNAGNGCNTTAAGCACTTCTTCAATAGCGCCTTTTTCNGACATAATCATTTCGGTCACTTCGATGGTGAGNAACTTAGGCNGTATGTTTTTTTCAGACGTTAACTTATANAGCTTTTCGGTAAAGTTTCGCTGTTGTATTTGTTGNGGTGAAAANTTAACCGCAACACAAATATTTTGTAATTCAGCTATNGTACTNATATCNTTTAGNACTTGAGTNAGGACTTGTTCGCCCACTTGTANTATTTGCCCTGTTTGTTCNGCAATAGGAATAAAAACAGCAGGAGAAATNTAACTGCCATTATTTTTCCAGCGAACTANAGCTTCTANAGCAACAATACANTGAGTAGTTAAGTTATAAATGGGTTGATAATAAACCTCTAATGCCTCATTTTTAATCGCTTTTTGTAGCTCACTTCTAATTGTAACCATAAAATTATGGCTCTCATCCATAAGCTTATGGTAAAAACAAAATTGATTGCCGCCTAAAGCTTTAGCGTTATCCATTGCTATATCAGCTTGTTGTAGTAGTAATGCAGGGCTAATGACCTCTCCATCAGACATGGCTATGCCAACACTCACAGTAAGGTGGATATCAACTTCATCTAAGTTATATATATCGGCTAGCGATTTTATTACGAGTGTAATTTCATCCGATAGCTGCTGCTTAGATATATTACAGTAATGCAATACAAACTCATCATTGCCAAAACGCGCTATGGAATCCGCTGCAACTGCATTTTTTTTAAGCCTTTTAGCGACTAATTGCAAAACCATGTCACCTAATTTATGGCCCAAACTATTGTTTACCGCGCTAAAGCCATCTAAATTAAAAAACACCATCGCGCAATTTACATCCACACAGTTAACCTGCTTAGCCTCTATTTCTGCATTTAATGCATCACGGCGTAGCAGGCCGGTTAACTCGTCGTATTTAGCCATTTTATGTAACACAATAGACTGTTGTCTGAGCAAAAAAGTAGAGTCAATGGCTAAGATCAAAATATAAATAAACGCAAAAGTAAGCCATATTATCATTTGCTCAATTTGTGCCGCTTCTTTAAGCTTTGAATAGTCTTTAATAAAGCTATAAACGTTGTGCTTAATTACCTCTCTTACAACAATTTCGTTAACTATATAATGCTTGCTATAACGGCTTAATAAGCTATTTAAGTCTTGAACATTTTTTTGGTTTTTGTCGATTGCGAAATAAATTTTAGGTGTTAACTCAATAAAAGTATCAAACGAGCTGAGATAATCTATGTATCTGTTTTCAATTAACAAGTTTAAATTTAACAGTGCCAGCACTTGGTATTTTTTACCATTGCTTGCCGTTATTGGAATTGAGAACATAATTATGGGCGTGTCTGTGTCTAATGTTGCTGAGTTAGCCGCAAATCTAACTTCATTTTTAGCGGCTTTTAACCAGTTAGTAATAGGGCTGGTTGCAATTAATCCGTCATTAGTAAATTGCTTAGAATACGTTGTGCCGCTTATGTAATTCAAGTCTTCATCGAGAAGAAGCATACTGCTAATAACTTCAAAGTCTTGGGTATAAATTTTTAAGTCTATATTAGCCATTTTTATAAAGTCGTCGGCATTCACTGCTTCTAAACGTGTTTTTATGCGAGTAAGTGATGTGATATGACTTTCGAGGTTTTTATTGAGTATAGTTTCAACAAATTTAATTTTATTTTGTGCATCTACAGCTACATTAGTTACCGTTTTAACCGCGGTAACTTGCCAAAGTGTTATGCCAATAAAAATAGCAAAAAACGTAATTACTTTAGCGGTTATAGAACCTTTAACGGTAGTAATTGGGTTTTTAATTTTTATAATTAAAGCTAAAAAAAACACAAATACCATTACAGCACTAAAAGATGAGATAAAAGGGTTATGGCTGTCCCAAAACCAGCTACTGCTATCATGTCGCCACAAACTTAGCTCAAAGTTAATAAACAATATAGCGCCGGTAATGAGTAATATAGGTATGAGATATTTAATTTTTTTTGTAGGTAAAACCTTAGGTAAAAAAGCCAATAAAATAGCTAAGCCTAACGCAGTCAAAGAAAGTTGCAGAGAAATAACCGGCATTAAGCTTTGCGTAACAACAACACTTTCTAAAGCCCCCAAAAATGCAACAACAAGAAAAAATTGGATAAAACCTAAATACAATATACTTGCTGCTGATTGAGTTAGGGATAGTCTCATTATTTTCTCATGTCCTTAAAATGATTAACCTTAAAGTTACATTAGCATTATTAAAACAAAATACCAGATATTTAAAATGTTTGTATGTATATAAAATATAAGAAAAACGATGTTTTTGAGCGGTATAATCACAATGGTACTTTATTACTAAGAGTAGGCAGTTATAAGGCAGGTATAAAGTGGTATATAAAATAAACGCAGCTTTAGCTGCGTTTATTAATTTACTAAAAGCTTATTTGCTTTATTTAATTCTAGTTTTAAGTGGCTGATATTCAATTTTATATATAATGGTATAAAGCACAGGCACTACAATTAAAGTTAATATGGTAGCAAAACCTAAGCCAAACATA